>ERZ827088.473-NODE-473-length-59584-cov-53.584354_pt1 | contig 59584 bp, 42 predicted proteins | sample MGYA00519922_ERZ827088 | MGnify/ENA primary metagenome ERZ827088 (study PRJEB31778, sample SAMEA3449254) | human gut metagenome | biome: human gut; feature: human-associated habitat; material: faeces | place: United Kingdom | collected 2010/2012 ...
TATCCTCGAAAATCTTCTCTTAATCTGAAGCAACTTATTTTTTTCATGTTCCTTAGTTGTTTTTAAACTGTTTTGTTTTTGATTGTGGTCGGAAGTTTAGACCAGAATATAGCCTTCTTGTTCATAACAACGGTGGTATCTCATTATCATATCGAACAACGGCTTGATACGAGAATCAGCTATATTCAAAGATTTGAACTTATTATACTGCTTGTTGAATAACGATTCATTGCCGTGCTTTATTCTGTCTTCGATGTCGTCCGGAATAAGCATAGAAGCTCTGTCTCCTAATCTGGAATAAAACTCTGTCTGGTAGATGTTAATGCCAGCAAGATCAAAATCTCCGAAATGAATATATCTGTTGGGTATTCGTTCCAACCATTCATAGAGTGCGGAGTTCTGTGGATATCTGCATACGAAGATGTACTTTCCTCTTGAGAATAAGTTCGTTAGCTCCGAAAGACTATTGAAATTCTCTAAGTTCTCGATTCCTACGACAATTACATCTTCTGGAATGCTTAAGGTTTCAGGATGATAGATGAAAAATGACATCCCGCAATGTGGGGTAAGCGAGATTGTCTGCCTATCAATGATTACCTCCACCGGTTCGATACAATTGACCAAGAAACCACGCAGAGTGTTAACCTTTAATGTTTTTGAGTCACCTGTTTTATTTACCAACGCCTGTCTGGTAAGATTATCGGAACGCAATTCCATCCATTCGTCGATGGGGACACCGCAAGTGAACAGATCCCTGATGAGTTTATCACATAGCTCCGGATTCTGAACACGGATCTTCTTACGGATTCCGTTTGTGCTGATGGAGATGACATTCTCGTCCAGAAGCGGTCTTGTAATCCATTCAGGAAGCGCTGTCCAAGATAAAGTCTCCCCGGATAGAATTCTTTTGAGCCTCTGCGCTTGTGAGGTTGTAAGTCTGTTCTCTGACATAACAATCAGTCTAAATGGCTTATGAGAGGGATTACACGCGTCCTGCTATCATTGTCTTTTTCAAGTAGGTAGGTGTACTTGTAGTCCTCCGCGTTGAAAGTTGTCGGAGAACTGTTTACCAGTAGGATATTCCTTTTGTTGGCGAACATTAGTATTCCTTTGACATTGTTAGGATGCAGTTTGCCGATCTCATCCATCATACAATGGATCCTGAAATCTCCAAACTTGCGGGAAGCCCTTTCCTTGAATACATTGATAAGCATAATGTTGATCATAGCTTTGACAAGAATGTCCGTTCCGTCAGAGCCAACATTGGATATTTTCTCCACCCACCCTGTGTCATTGTCGTTTTCTACAATTCTGAATTCAAGTTTGAACGAATCCGAGAGGTCAAGAGTCTTGGTCGATGGCTCGTTCTGTAGCGCTTTCATAAAGCGCATCAGATAATCCACAGCTTTTGTGTTGACTTCGGAGCGGTCTCCTTGGGAAAACAAGTCTATCTCGCCCATATTGTATTGGTTCTCCTCGTTGAACTCCTTAATTGTCAACAAAAGTTGGACAAGGCGGTTTTCGCTTGCCAATTGCCTCAATGAGATATTCTTGATGGCTCCGACAAAATTGTCTTTGCAGAAATCATCGTTTATCTCATTGATAACCTTGTTTATCTCGCTTCTGTTTTGCGTCAGGTCGGAAGTCTCTTTTGCAATGCGTCGAATAATGTCAGTATAACGTTCGCTGATGCGTTTTTGGAACTCTTGAAGCATATCATTGGATATGAATGAGTCCAAATCTGACGCAAAGTCCATATATTCTTGATCGGTAACCATCCCTGTCTTGAAGTTGAAAAGGTTTCGGGGTGAGAATCCATCTTTAAACACAGTTACAGCGCTTTTGAACGCTTTCATATCGTTTTCTCTTGAAATGATTCTCGACCTCAAATCATTTGTGATCTCACGGCAAGACTTGCCGGAGATTTGCTTTTCTCTGTCCGTCTGTTCCGAATGAGGATTTAGCATAGGATCATCGAGAAAGTTGTTCGCCTCAAGAACGTTATCACTGATTGTTTTCAGTCGTTCTTTTTCATCACTGATTTCTTTCAGGAGCCTTTCCCTTTCCGTTTCCAATCTATCCTTGCGCAATCGGAATCTCTCGTCAAGATTCTTTACTTTAGCTTCGACTTCCTTCCTCTCATTGCAGAAACCTTCCTCGTTGTCAAAAAGTTCGCGTTTGTCTTTTTCGTAATCAGAGACATCGGACCGGTGACTCTTGATAAAAGAAAGCTCATTGTCAATCTCACGGATCATAGTTTCATACCGTTTCATAGAATCTACATCCGCGCCGGCGTTCTTCAATTCGAGTAGTCTTTCTTTGTTGTTCTGATCCAATGCAATGTCAAGGTCACTGTCTAACAGCTTCAGCCTCATCTTAATGTCATTCTCTTTTTCTTTGAAATCTAATTCTATGACGGACAGTTTTGCATCAGTCGCCTTTTTTGCTGTGGCGATCTTCTTGTTCAGCACCTCTTTACATTGTGCAAGAACCGCTTTCGCAAGTTCAAGCCTATTATTAAAGTCTCCGATTCTATTCTCTACGGCATTTAACTCTTTGTCTTTCTTATCTTTTCCAGCCTTCTTCAGATCATTGATCTCGACATTCAACTTCTTGATGGCTTCATTACTTTCATAGCAACGCAAGCCGACTTCCTGAATCCTGACATCAAGGGCCTTTGCTTTCCGGTTGACTTTGTTGACAATTGCGTTTTTCTCTGCCTCACGTTCATTTATCGCATTATCAAGAGCTTTGTCTATTTCCTGTTTCCTCTGTTTAGCCTCGTTCAGTCTGCCTTTCAGAATCTCAGGAGTTAGAATTTCCCTCTCAACATTGGCAAGATCCAAAGTTATTCCGAATATATTCTCTGAATATTCCACTCTTTCAGGGGACAATGATTTGCTGTAAAGGATATTCCGCTCGTCTATCACCTTTCCGATATTCTCCTCCCAGCCAGAAACATTTTCGGACAGCCATTCGCATAGGGAGCCTTTGTAACCATCAAGAACACTGTTGATTTCGTCAATGTTTTTCTTTGTCACTGCGGATTTGCCGGTAAGTTCTGAGATGAGTGCATTGTATTTCATTTCGCACTCTTTCATCAACATTTCTCCCTCCCGTTTGATGGATTCTTTTTCTCTATGCAAAGATTTTTTCTCAGCATCAGATTCTATGATGACCTTGTCAAGTGTCTTTATCTCAGTTTCTTTATCGCTGATTTCCCTTTCGTAATACTTGGTTCTGGCAATACGCTCCCTACGAACTCTTTCCGCTGTCAGTTGTTCCGTTATCCCGGAGACAGACTCTTCCGAGACTTTGATCTCTTCCGCCGACAGGAACCTTATGTTGTCCTCTGTTTTCCTGCCATCGGCGATGATTCGCTCTTTTTCTTCGGCTTTGTATGCTCTGGCATCGGATAGTTCTGCGTTCAGAATATTCTTTTTTTCGATCGTGGCAGAACGAAGAGAATCTTCGATATGCTTGTATTTCAGTGAAATGTCCTTGCTGCCGGATGTGAGTTCCCTGAGGATGGCTTCAGTGTTGACTTTCTCAGAGATCAATGAATCTTCCTGCTTGACACGGCTGATGATCTCGGATATCCGCATATCTTCGTATTTGCGCTTCCGCTTTCTGCTTTCGTTGATCTTGTCGCCAAGAATATTGATGGACTTTTTCAAAGAGTCCAACTCTTTGTTGTATTTTCCGGTCTCTTCGGAAATGAGCCGCTCCGCACGTTGAAGTTCCGATGAGGTCTCTTCGATGCGTCTTTCTATCTCCGGCTTGCTTTCAAGGCATTGCCTTAGCGCATAATTCAATTCCTCACGAAGCTCACGGATATGCTTCCGTGAGTATAGGATAGCGTTGTATTTCCTCAAGACATCTCCAGCCTGAATTGTTTTTCTGTTCGTGCCGTTAGCCTCTTTCTTGAGCCAGAGGTAGATGTCATTGTACTCATTCTCAAAATCACGAATCTGATTTCTGAAATAATCAAGGTCAATGCTTATGTTATCGTCTGTCATTGACTTGATGATTGTGTCCTTTATGAAATCGGCGTCCAGCTTGGTGTTAAGAAACACGTTTTGGATGGTTCGTGGAATATTTTGATATTTGGAACTTTCGACAATGGCATATTTCCGGAAATCAACCAATTCCGGTCGCCTGTTGTTGCCATAGATGATATCGCGGAACAGTTCGAATGTGGTCACTTTCCTTGACGGTTGGGTTCCGCTTGACTCACTGATTCGATGTCTGATTTCAGCCCAATCTTCATAGACTTTGTTGCCAAGACCGATGAACCAATTTCTGTCGTATGGGGCATCAACGAATCTGTAGCAGATACGTCCCATTGATTTAGAGACGATTATGCAATAGACCCCGTTTTCTCGTTCCACTTCGTAGATTATGTGTGAGTTGGAAAACGGAAAATAGAAAGCATCGAAATTCTTTTTCTCTTTGGGAATTCCTAGATGGATAGGGGAGGCGTTGTAAAAGAATAGGATAGCGCGTAGGATCGTGCTTTTCCCTACGCCTTGGGTCCCTATGAAATGCACATTGCCGTCAAGTCTTGTCTCGGAATACGGAATATTCGCGCTGTTTATGAATATGATTTTACTTAGATTCCTCATTGTCAGCCTCCTCCGTTATGTCAATCTTTTGAACTATTTCCTCAATATAGCCGAATGAATTCAGCACTTTGTAGCGCCCCTCGATCTCATTCTCGATTTCAATGAATCCTTCGCGCATAAGGTCGTTGATGAGAGCGTCTATCTTGTCCTCATTGCTGCTCTTCCCTGAAAACATTTTGGAAATCAGATTCTTCAGTTCCACATTACACGAAAATTGGACGAGGATGTCGGCTTTCGTGAATGTGAACCCAGAACCAAACAGGGAATTGAATGACTTTAGAAACGAGAGGTTGTCAATCCATTTCATCAATGACTTTATCTTGGATTCAAGATCCACCTTGGACATAGGTCTGGTGAAAAACCAGTATCCGTTTCCTCCTTCAAGCGAATATCCAATCTGGATGAAGAAGTCGTAGTATTCCTGAAAGTTGTCTTCAATATCATCGAACCAATGCTGCTGGGTCTTGTCCAGACTGTTGGCTGAGATGAATTTCCCTTTTGAGAGAGTCTCGAATATTTCTGTGGTGTATCTCATCTTTTCTGTTACCTAACATTAACGATTGGATATTCAATGCCTCCGGATCTTTCATATTCATCGGTGAAGTTGAGGCTGTCTGAGAATATTGAAGCGATCTGACAGAATAGTATTATTCTTGTGTCGTCAGAAACCGGTGTATGATATTCATAATTCCAAACGAACTTGAACAAGTTGTGTCCCGTAGCGGCGAAGGCATTGAATATTCCTTTAAGATTAAAGGAATCATTGATTCTTGGCTCGTCCATCAAGTATGATTCAGGGATGTCGCCAGCCATTCTCCCACGAGTGGAATGCCTGTTCCCAATCTCTTTTACAACCTTCAGTATGACTTCTTGAACATCGTCGTCATTTTGCATCCTCTCCAGAGAGAGCCTGCGGTTCAAGGTCCTTATTTCTGGCTCGAATATCACAGGATTCATTTCGGATGCTATCTGCCGGATGTTTGTCACGTCCTCAAGAATGAGTTGGTCCTTAAGGTACCTGAGGCGACGGGCTTTCTCCAGAAGCTTATTCTGGTATTCGATCAAATTCAGGTAAGTGATGATCTGCCGCTCAATCTCAATCAGATTATGGTAAGAGTCTTTCATCTGGAGACGCGCATCATTGACAACGCTTCTCATCTGGTTGTCCAGAGCGACTGTAAAGAAAGCGTTTTCCTCATCTATGACCCGCTCGGCACTGTCAATCAGCGAGGATATTCCTTTACGTTTGTCATCCAGATTCTCAAGCTTCTTCTTTTTGATTTTGTAGTCAGGTTCATTCTTGTACGTTCTGTCAATATTCCTTTTTACATCGATGACGTTCTTCTCTGTCGCCAGAGCGATTCTTTTCAACGCTCTTCTGACCTCATTGGAATATTTATACTTATCCTTTTCGCTTCCAGAACTCATCCAATATCCGATGTTTTCCTTGAGGTGGGTGATGTAGTCCTGAACGCTTGAGACATTAATCTCTTCATTGATCTGAAGAACCTCTTCGAAGAATTGTACATAGATGTCCTCCATCTCCAGAAAGTCTCCGCTTTCACGGATAACCTCATTCTCAATCAGATATTTAATACGCTCTTCCTTGTAGTCGGTTAACTCCAAGGCGTAATCATATCTGAAAGAAAGTGCGTTACGCTTGGCGAATAATTCATTCAGCAGTTTTTTCTCCCTGTCAAGACAACGTGTCAGTTCATCTATGTTATGAAAAGTACTCATTACCAGTAATCATCGTTCTTCAAATATAATGAAAAAACCAGGCAATTATATACGAGTTGATGACAAAATATTGTAATTTATTAATTTTCAACATATTGCCTAGTTGGCGGCGAGTCTCTTATAATTGCCTTAAAATTTACCCCACATTCTCTAAAAGCGGGAATATGACTGAAAGACGCTCGTGAAGAGATCATTATCCCCCTAAAAGCGTGGTTTACACAAATAGATGCCTGTGAAGGTGCATTATTAGTTCATTTAACTGACAATACACTTCATCTCTCATAGGAACATATAATAGAAATTATATACCTGTTGACTATCGTTCTTCATATCGTACCAACGTCTGGACGGTTGCGAGCAGCAGATAACTGTGTTTATTAATGACATATAATAGCCAGACCTAATATAGTGCGGTTCTGAGGTTCCACTGACTATTCCACAATATGCCCATAACCCTCAGGTGCGCTTGGTTTATCGCACCAGGAAGAGTTGGATCTCGTGGGACAAAAACGTACGGCGAAAGGCTTATACACGTGTATAAAATGGCCTAATATTTTTGATTCACGTTCACCAACCTTCGCGTGTGGCAAAGTTGGTTTAGACGCGAAGGGTTATTATTCCGGGTGAAAAAAGGCGCGTTTGACCCCCGAAAAGTCATTACGGATTATCATTGGGTGAAAAAAGTGGCTTTTTTCACCCAATGCATAACCCCCGAGCTCCTCCGCCACCTTTTGTCTTAGTAGTGTATGACCACAATGGAGATTAAGTCCTTTACATACAAATTATAGCACAGGAATGTTAATGGTTTGTAATTGTTTGAATATCAATACTATAGGGCAAAAGCTAGTCTGCCTCTATATAGATTCATTTTATTTTCAGGCGATAAATGACCTCCTGCAACCTATTTAAGAATATGGCCGCGTGCGCTCCGTCCATTTGGGTGTGGTGGAACTGGAACGAGACGGTCAGAGTCTTTCTGAACCAGTGGCTTCTGTACTTTCCCCAGATGAGGAACGGGTTGTTGAATATGCCGCTGTACATTCCGACGGCTCCATCGATCTCATACTTCGCCAACGCTGACGTTCCGATGACCATACTGTCCGTCAGGTCGTGATTTTCGCAGCTTTCGGCCACTTGCCTGGTGAGTTTCAGATAATTGTCGTTGAAGGTGCGCATGTCGTCACTGAAAGGCACATCGCACGAGCTGACCTCTCCGTTTTTGTTCGCGACAATGGTGTTCACCGCCAGACTGTCATATTCAATCAGCTTTTCTCCGACCGGCAGCATGTAAAATTCCTTCACTCCGCTTGCCGCCCTGCCGATGCAGTAGCACATCAACATATTGAATTTCAGTCCTGTCCTTCTGCTGATTCTTGTCAGTCATGTGACATCGATTGTCTTGAAAAACGTCACCATCGGCATCGGAGCCCTCATCCAGAACTCAAATGCGTAGGCTCTGGTAGTCTCTTTGGGATTCACTTCTTTCATACTTCTTTATTTTTTTATGCTATGTGCATCGAAACCGGAATCTCGCACACTGGGCGGCAGTGCCGCTTTGAGGAATGTGACTCTTGAAATAGCGTGGGTATGCTGATTCCGAAATTTTCCGTAAAGGTAGTGAATATTCCGTTATCGGATATTGCCAATCTGAAATGTAATCCTTAAATTGAACCCGCAAATTAAAGTTTCGAGATGAAAAGAATAATCGGGCTGTCGCTTTTGCTGGTGAGTATTGCAGCAGGATGTAAGCGTGAAACTAATGTCGTTGAATATCCGGCGGTGGATTTCTATACCACGGAGACGCTGGACGTCAATAGGATAGGGCTTACTGACTCGACCACCGTGCTGCATTTCAGCGCCGTGTATATTCCTAAGTTCTGGATTCGTCTGGACAAAGGGACGCACATCGTTGCTGATGGTCGGAAAATTCCGTGCATCGGCATCGACGAGACCTCACTCTAGGACGACCTGTTCACGTTCCTGACGAACAAGGACGGCCATTGCCGTCAGGGCTCGCTGATAGCAGCCGTGCGAGGTACAAAGGCGGAGGATGTGCTGACAATCCCGCTCCAAATACCCGAGAAAGAGCGATTGAGGGTTAAGGAGGTGACAGCCGATCTTTCCGACACTATGGCGGTCATTGTGCATACGGCCTTCCCCAATGCGATTCTGACATTGGACTGCTTCCACATCATGAAGCGCTGCATTGACGGCGTGGAAGAGATACGTCTCCGTTACGGACGCGAGGCGCAGGCGGAACAACGCCGGCTTGAACTCGAACACCGCAGACGTCTCAAGCGATATGCCGCACGACGCAGATGTTACCGCAAGAAGCACCCGAAGAACTACAAGGGCAAGACTCGTGGCCGCAAGCCCTTGCGGAAGAACGAGAGGTTCAGACCGCCCGCGCTGAGCAATGGCGACACGCGCAACGAACTTCTCAAAAGAAGCAGATATGCCCTCACCCAAACACCAGACAAATGGAGCGAACGGCAGAACGCACGAATGAACACCCTGTTTCAACTCTATCCTAAACTCAAAGAGGCCTACGACATCACGAACCGGCTCAGGGCCATCTTCCGGAGTCCCACTTTGGATAGGGAAACGGCAAAAGTCAAGTTCAGGGAATGGTATAAGGATGTGAGCAAATGCTCCCTCCGTGAAATGAAGGCGGCAAGGGATGCGGTGAGAGCACGGGAGGATGAAATCCTGAACTACTTCATCGACCACTCCACCAATGCGGGAGCGGAATCCTTCAACTCAAAAATAAAAGGCTTCCGGGCTCAGCTTAGAGGAGTGTCTGACCTGCCCTTCTTCATGTTCAGGCTATGCACAATCTTCGGATAGGGCTCACACGGAAGTTTGCAGGTGAGCCGTTTAATTGGCTTAATTAATTGTAATCAATTAATATTGTGGAGATGGGCGGAGTCGAACCGCCGTCCAAACAACGCGCCAAGAGGCTTTCTACACGTTTAGTCGTCCTTTGGTTGTCGGCCGCGGCCTGCCGGAAGACGGGCTAACCGAAGCTTATCCTTTGAGGCTTGGCCGGATTTAAAGGAATCCTCCGGTGCGTCCTTCTTGAATGATACCCCGAACTCGGAACAGAGAAGGCGTAAAGTCCGCGGGATACTCGTCGGAACCGCATCCTAGGCGGCTCGGATTAAGCTAATGCGACTTGGTCGATTAGGCAGCGAGTGCGTAGTTGTTATCAGCAACTAAATTTTTGGAGATCCAGTTTGGCGGGCCGGCCCTCCAGGAGCCCGACGTGCTTACCGCCCGGAATCATTGCTGTCAAAACCAGAACATCCCCCAGCGATTTGTGACAAAGATACGATGAATATTCCGGATTTGTTTCAAATCATAAAGAAAATTTGATGTGGGAGGTAACTTTTTGATAATCTGAAAAATAAGCTGTTGCCTTTGGGAGAATCGGACTGAAGGTTGTTAACTATATCTTTGCTAATCAGATTGTTGTGAGTCACCGGCTGATTCTGAGTTGGTGCCGCATAATGTAGTCATAATCAAATAATATCATTGTTGCCTATAGTGGAAAACGACTGATGGATAATGGCTTATGTGCTGAGCTGTAAAAGATTATCCTCCACGGCTCCCGATAGCGATGACAGGCGGCATCCCAAATAGCCTTTCCAACATTTGAAAGTGGGCTCATTGTTAAAAATGATAGGCAAAGCTTTAAGAATATTCCTTAAGGATTGTTAACTTTGCAGGCTATGGCACAGAACACGATTGAGAAAGCGATATACAACCGTACAGAACTGCTTCTGGGCGATGATGTTATGGAGGCTCTGGCGGCTGTCAGGGTGATCATATTCGGAGTCGGGGGAGTCGGGAGCTGGTGTGCGGAGGGACTGGTGCGCAGCGGGATCACGAAACTGACGATCGTGGACTCGGACAGGATCTGCATCACTAATGTGAACCGGCAGCTTATGGCGACGACTAAAACAGTTGGCCAGGTGAAGGTGGACGCGCTCAAGGCTCATCTTCTGGAGATCAACCCTAAGGCTGAGGTCACGGCGGTCCAGCAGATCTACTGCGATGAGACGGCGGGACAGTTCAATCTTGATGAATATGACTACGTTATCGATGCTGTTGATTCTCTGAAAGATAAAGTGCATCTTATCTTAAACGCCACGTCAAGCAAGGCGAAGTTCTTCTGCTCGCTGGGGGCGGCGCTGAAGGTGGATCCGCTGAAGATCAAGGTGGCGGAGTTCTGGAACGTGCGGGGATGCCCGTTGGGGGCGGCGCTGAGGAAGAAGATGAAAAGGGCCAAGACGATGCCGGCCAAGAAGTTCCTCTGCGTGTATGATGATGAGGTGCTGCCGAACAGAGGGCACTGCCAGAGCTGCGGCACGGAGAAGTGTATGTGCCCGAAGGCTCAGGACGGGCCAGGCAATCCGGACTTGCTGAACCACGAGTGGTGTTCCTCGAAGGCGCAGATCAATGGTACGACGGTCCACGTCACGGCCATATTCGGAATGACCATTTCCGGGCTTGTGATTGATGATATCTACCGTCGTGTGCTGAAGGCTGCGGTGGAAGCTGTGAAAAAGCCGGAGGTCTGACGATAATATTCATAAACTTCGGTCGGCATATTCACGAATAAAGGTTGGCATATTCATAGATTCAGAAGACAATGGAGCAGCAGAAGGTTTGGGACCCGTTGAGGAAGAAGGCGGTGGCGCTGACGCCGGAGGAGAAGGTGCGGCAGTGGTTCATCGGAGTGCTGAAGGAGCGGATGAAGGTGCCTGAATATATGATGATGAGCGAGGTGGCGATGAAGTTCGGAGGGAAGGATTTCAGGGCGGATATCCTCGTTTATGGCAGGGACACGGCTCCGCTGATGGTGGTGGAATGCAAGCGGGAGGATGTGCCGATGAGCAGGGAAGTGCTGGAGCAGGCGCTGCGGTACAATCTGGTGCTGAATGTGAAATATGTGGTGATAACAAACGGGTTGAAGACTTTTGGCTTCGTCCGGGACGGTGAGACTTATTCTCAGATGAAACAATTCCCGGATTGGGAGACAATGCAGAAATAGGAATATGGGAGCGACAATAACACAGGGATATCTTGACAAACCGATTTTCGGGATTGTGTCAGCGGCGGCGGAGGAACTTGGCGTGAGGGCTTTCGTGATCGGAGGCTATGTGCGTGACTGCTTCCTTGGCAGACCGAACGATGACATCGACATCGTGGTGGAGGGGAGCGGGATCCAATTGGCCGAGGCAGTGGCCGCGAAGATCGAGGAAAAGGAACGCCGGCATTGCAACGTGTCCATATTCAAGACTTTCGGCACCGCGATGCTGAAGTGGCACGGGGCGGAGATTGAGTTCGTCGGGGCCAGGAAGGAGTCCTACCGCCACGATTCGCGCAAGCCGATTGTCGAGGACGGTACGCTTGAGGAGGATCAGGAACGCAGGGATTTCACTATCAACGCGATGGCGTTCAGCTTGCAAAAGGAGGACTACGGCGCGCTTGTCGATCCTTTCGGAGGCATCCGCGACCTTGCGGCGGGCATAATCCGCACCCCGCTGGAGCCGGAGCAGACCTACAGCGACGACCCTCTCAGGATGCTCCGCGCGATCCGTTTCGCCACGAAGCTCAGCACGCCGGAGCAAAAATTCACCATTGTCCTGGAATCCTTGCGTGCTATGAGGAATATGCGCGACCGGATGACAATCCTCTCAAAGGAGCGCATTGTCGAGGAACTGAACAAAATCCTCATCACGCCTCACCCTTCGATGGGTTTCAAACTGATGGACGAGACTGGGCTTCTTGAATATATCCTCCCGGATCTCTTGAAACTCAAAGGGGTGGAATCCGTTGACGGAAAGGGACATAAGGAAATATTCTCACACACTCTCCAGGTCGTTGACAATGTGGCGGCCTCTGAGATCGAGGGCATCGCGGCCGGTACTTTGAAGGATTTCACACCCGATGAGGGCGGAGACAGTTTTGTGGAGTCGGTGAGGACCCAGCCGAATGTGTGGCTTCGTTGGGCGGCCTTGCTGCACGACATCGGCAAGCCGGTCGCCAAACGTTTCGACCCGTTGGTGGGCTGGACTTTCCACGGTCACGAGGTAGTCGGTTCCAAGATGGTTCCGAGAATATTCAAGGCTCTCAAGATGCCTCTGAACGAGAAGATGAAGTATGTCCAGAAACTAGTCAGTCTCCATCATCGTCCTATAGCCCTTGTGGATGAGGAGGTTACGGACTCCGCCGTGCGCCGTCTCCTGTTCGACGCCGGCAACGAGATCGATGACCTGATGCTCCTTTGCAACGCCGACATCACCTCCAAGAACCCGGTCAAGGTTGCCAAGATCCGGCAGAATTTCGAGCTTGTCAAGCGTAAGCTCGTCGAGGTCGAGGCCAAGGACGCCATCCGCAACTTCAAGAACCCGATCTGCGGCGAATATGTAATGGAAGTCTATGGCCTGAGCCCGTGCCGCGAGATCGGTGTTCTGAAGGAATATGTCAAAGAGGCCATACTGGACGGCCAGATCGGCAACAATTTCGAGGAGGCCGATGCCTTTATGCGGGTGAAGGCCGCCGAGATGGGGCTCGTGGCGGTCAAAGGTTGATTCATCACCGGTTTAGAACTCTACGGGCGTAATAGTTGGCTTTTTTCGCTTATAGAGGTTCCGCTGACTCTCTACAGGCGGGATTTTCAGCGAATCACGCTCTTGGAAAGACACGGCTCTTTAATGATAGGTTCCACCGTTGGTGCCGGAAGCGTTGTCACTATCGACTTGATCGCCTTGGATAAAGGTGAGATATCAGTCAAGAAAGTTGTTGATCAGCTTATGGATAAGATGGAACAATATGCCAATTTCGGTTTTTCCTATATGCAGGAAAAAATGGAGGTTGATCCGAATTATTTCTTCAAAGAGACGGCATTCCTTCATACTTTCCTGTCATTTCTGAATCAGGATGGTAATAACGATGAAGAACAGTTGGAAGAGTTGTAATTTATTATGTTTAAAATTAATATTTGATTATGAAAAAAGGGTTAGTGTTTCTTCTCGGTGCCATTACAGGTATTGTGCTGACATTCGTTTTCTTTTTCATCTTAGGTTTGGCAACGAGTGGCTCTCGTGTGGATGGCGTTGACTATTTTGAGGAAGTCGGGCAAGTGATGTCTGTGCAGGAATATAAGGTTATGCAAGTTCTTCCTAACGGCAATGCATTGGCGACCGAGCTGTCCAATGAGGAATATGATTGGTATCATGGGGCGGTTGTTCTTCTTGTGGCAGGAGATGATGTTCATTATTATGATGAGCAAGTCGTCAAGAAACCAGAAGGCAGCCGATTCAGGCAAGTTGGCACATATCGGTACAAAACCAAGCAAGGATTTGTCAAGACCGTTCCTGCAGTCGCCCTTATACGTTAGTATGGCGACATACACCGCTAGATGTCACTTGTGGCTCAAAAAAACATAATGGCATACAGCTCTGTACTACACAGGTGCAAAGGCATGATTGTTGATTTTCTCTTGGCTGAACATTTGGTGTATGGCGCGAAAAAATGTATTTTTGTAAAGGTATGGATCAGGTTCATGCCTTTATGAAAATACACTTTGACTATGGCTATCGACAACGCTTTGCCTTGGTTTCCGCTGACGCCGGACTATATTGACAAATATTACAATGATGTCTTGAAGTACCTTCGGGACTCTTTCCTCAAGGACAAGACCGAACTTGATGAAGATAAATCATTCTGTACCACATCGTCTTTGTTGGTGCAGAGGGGCGAGGAAATACGTGCCATGTATGTTTCGCGTCCACTGCTTGACACCCTGTCCTCTGCTAAAAAAGATCTTGAAAGGGACGCGAAGATCATCGCGGCCACGACGCTGTACCTTAGCATGTTCGATAAGAAGGAAGAGGCGGTCCGTTATATGTCGATGCTTTGCTACCTCCTCTCGCTTGTCTTGCCGGAATTGTCCGGGTCACTCTCCTCGATTGTGTTGAGGTGTGTCAAGGCTTCAAAGATAACTGACGCCGGATATTGCATGGACGATGTCATAGAGTTCAATGTCCCGGATCTGGTGAAGAGGATGGAGAACGCCTCGATGGATGAGGCCGAGGATATTCGGTGGTTCCAGAATCATGGCGCGGTCAGAATCGACCCTGAAGGTGTTTCAATATATTCGATGAGCCGTCTTTTTGTGAATATGAAAGCGCCGGCTCTTCGCCCTGCCGTGGTCATAGAGGATGGTCAGGTGCGTGTCATGCAGGCTAAGAAGCAGGGAAAGTCCGGGGACTTTGACATGGATAGGTTTCTGGCCGAGTGTGCCGAAGTCGAGGATGACGAAGATAAGGCTACCCTGAAGACTTATGAGGATGGGGAGATGATTACCGTCAAGGTGAAGAGCGTGACGTATGACACCATATTCGCGGAGAGTATCGATCCGGCATACACGGTGGTCACGGGGCCTATCCGTATAATCGGAGCGTCGAATGTCCGAGGTTTGTACATGACGGACTTCGCAAGGAACATGAGGGTGGGAGATGTCATCAATGTGGAGTACCTCAAAGAGCAGGAGTGTTTCAGTATTGATGACACGGTAATTGATTTTATCTACGATCGTTATTGGGCCACACAGGATGACGGCTCGACATTCGAGAGCACAGTGGGAACCCTTTTGTTCCAACGATGTGGCGAGGTTCCAAACACTTGGCTGACAAGGGAAGGCTTTCTTGTGCGTACAAAGGGAGACGAATCTTATCCGCGCTTCACGCAGAAATGTCTGGACATCGTGGATTATGACAAGAAGTACGACTTCATCATCGCGGAAGTGTCTGATGATGAAATTGACGACAAACCGTTTGATGAGAGCGAGGCGAGAGACAACTTCATACATTCCCTTCTTTATCTGAACAAGAAGATCCTGTCTCCGGCACCTAAAAAGCCTGAGATTAAGAGAATATCCTCAGAGTTCCTGACTGAATTCCACCGGATTGAGGAACTGAGGTCGGAAAGTGTGGTCATCGGTACCGAAAACCGCCGTGATGTCATGAGAACATGCACCTCACTGGCTTTCATATTGGGTGATGATTCTGATTTCGGATACTATGTGACAAGCTTTGACTATCTTGACACCCTTGTTTCCTTCGCCAGGATGGAGTTCGACTCGATCAAACCATTTGACAAGAGGAATCTTTCCGGAGAAAGGATTTTGACTATGGGAGTGATCACCAACATCCTTGCCTTATACGGAAAGCCGGAAGAGTCGGAGGTGTTTGACCGCACCATCAGGCAGCTGCCGGGTACATCCATGTCAGCTGTCGCCAAGTTGACCCAGGCCGCCAACCGGTTTATGGGCACCCCGTCTCTGGAACGTCTCCGCATAGACCTTCATAGGGAAATCTGCACGATTCTCGGTGTGTCGGACTCAATTGTGGCGAAGGTTGAGGATGATGGCAGATTCCCGTTTATGCCGGAAGGAGAGAACATCGAGCATAAGATGTCATGGGTCTTCGACAATGAGACCGGACTGTTCAACGAGACGTCGCAGAGCTTCAAATGCATGAAGACAATCTGCGCTTTTATGAACAGGTACGCGGAGCAAGGCGAGAGCCATTTGTATATCGGAACCGATGAGAAAAGGCGTTTCGTTTCCGGCTTTCAGGCGGACATTGACGAACTCATTAAAAAAGGGGAGATAAAAGCGGCAGGGGATGTCGAGGATGAATACATGAGGGTGATCGTGATGGGAAAGATCCGGGACCGTTTCCCTGACACATATCAGAACGTCACTCCGAGAATCTGTTATGACGGCAAAGTGCTGGATCTGTGCGTCCAGCCGGCGAAGGAGGGAGTGGTGTACCTCAATGGTGTCGCATACTATAGGTCTGGTTCCGAGAGCAAGGTCATGAGCGCTACCATCGAGGAGGAACTGCGGAACAGAAAGTATCTTCTCCGAAGCGGAATGGCTGACAAGATCGATGCCGCGAGACGTGCCATAAACTCGGGACATACGATATGTCTGGTCGGCTATGACTCTTCGAACAGCAACACATCAGACAAGGACAGAAAGGTGGAGGCGTTCGCTTTCACAGATAACAAGCGTTGTGACTCTCTTTGGGCGTTTGATCCTAAGGACCGGAAAAACAAGGTGTTCCATCTTCGGCGTGCGGATGTGGTCAAGGTCTTGGATGAGAGATGGAAGTATGCCAAACTTCACAAGACATACGAGCTTGACATTTTCGGTTTTTCCGGAAACGAGAATATCCCGTTTGACATCGTGCTGAAGACGACCAGGGGGAAGAACCAGTTCCTTGATCAAAATCCGTCGGCTGTGGGATATATTCAGAAAATGGAAAGCGGTGGCTGGAGGGTCAAGACTGTTCTGTTCAATTCCCTTTCTTTGGATGCCGCCTGCAGTTTCTATCTGGGCGTTTCGGATGAGATGGACATCAGCTCGTCTCAAGAACTTAAGAAAAAGGTCACAGAGAGATTGGATAGAATTGTGGCCGGAATGTAAAGTGAAAATTCACTAAGGTTCGACAGATATGAATATGAGAAAAGAGTGACCCGGAAACCTCTTTCGGGGTCACTCTCTTATGTAATACAGGAAAACTGTTCCTTAGTCCAGATACTCAATCTTGAAATCGTAGTCCCACTGCGTGAAGTAGAGGTTGCCTTTGTCCCATTCGACCTCGCCGCGCTGGAAATCAACGGTATCGCTGCGAGGATATTTCTTCTCGGGATCGAGATTGCCGCCGAAATCGGAGTTGATCACCATTCTGTATGGCTCGATGCCGCCGAGGAAGAAATCGCCGCCGTAGGAGGTTATTCCGAAACTTTGGTCAACCGGAACCCAGCCATAGCCTTCGAAATAGACCTCACCCCAGTCGTGGAGGTTGCCGGCGCCCGGGTGCATCATCAGACCGCTCTGCCATCTGGCTGGAATCCCTTTGTAGCGGCACATCGTGATGAACAGCAGTGTCACCTGGCCGCAGTCGCCGTGGTGGTTCGTCAGGACATATTCGGGAATATTCTCAATTGTGGAATAGTCTCTGGCCGATGCCCACGGGAATGTCTTGTCGATCCAGGTGTAGATCGCCTTGGCCTGAAGGTAAGGGTTCTCGATGCCGGCGGTGACTGAATCTGCGGCGGCCTTGAGCCTGTCCGTGAAGATCACGTGCTGCTCACGTTCTGCGGTATATTCCTTATATTCAGGATCATTGACATTGTAGGCCAGGACTTTGGACGGATCGATAGGGTGCCATTCGCCGCTGGAGGTATATTCAAAGATCTCGTGGAAGACGGTCGGTTTGTTCTTTACGGTCTTGGCCTCCATATAGACGCTGCTGTGGGGGTTGGAAGGGTCTGAGAATGTGAGCTTTTCGGCAGGGTAGGCGGTGCCGTTCACCCCTGCCTCGATGAACTTCACGCCGGTCTGCCTCGCCACGTCCTGGCGAGGAAGCGGCAGCCAGCAGCGGAGCGTCTGTCCCGGGCGCAAGGTGTTGGCGTGGACGGTCAGGGTGAACGTCACTTTCATTCTCTTCGGCAGGGCGAAGTAAGGATTTTCCTTGCCATCGGCGAGGTTCTCCAGAACCTGCCTCTTGATCTCCGGAATCGTCACCGCGTCAATGGCTTCGTGGCCGCTCAGCGAGGTCCCGCTCTTGGACAAGTCCTCGTCCTTTGAATCTGCCGCAGCCTTTATCGCGGCTAATTCAGGATTGATCCTGAACAGGTTGCGTGCGGCCGCCGTGAAGTACATCGTGCGCTTCCCGATCTGCATCGCCTCCAGCTCTCCGGAAGCTGTCCACTTGTCGATCTGCTCGTCAGTGACATCAGGAACATATTTCTGAATATATTCCTTGACATCCTCCCGCGTGGCGCAGAACTCCGTCGCAAGCCTTTGCGCCAAGTCCTTGTCCCACGAATATTTGTACCTCATCTGCCTCGGCAGCCAGATGTTCGCAGCCAGCGCGACCGCCACCAGCGTCCACAGTACGATCTCTTTTCTTTTCATCGCCATAACTTACAACAGTTTGAGTCCGAGTCCAGGGCGGTCAGGGAGGGTGATCTTGCCGTCAACGACGGTCATTCCTTCGAAGCGGTCGTTGGCGATGAGGAGGTTGCCGTCGAGGTCGGCGAAATCCACGGCAGGGGAGAGCTGGGCGGCGGCGGTCACGGCGCAGGAAGTCTCGGTCATACAACCGACCATCACCTTCATCCCCTCGGCGCGGGCGTAGTTCAGCATCTTCCAGGCCTCGCGCATTCCGGTGCACTTCATCAGCTTGATGTTGATGCCGGTGTAGGCTCCCTTAACCCTCTGGACATCAGCGAGGCGCTGGATGGCCTCGTCGGCGAATGTCGGGAGCGGGCTGCGCTCGGTCAGCCAGGCGTTCTCGTCCAGCATCTCCTTCGGCATCGGCTGCTCAACCATCACAACCCCTTGATCCTTAAGCCAATGGATCATCTCAAGGGCCTTCTCCTTGTCTTTCCATCCTTGGTTGGCGTCCACTGCGAGAGGCAGGTCGGTGATCTCACGGATGGTCTCGATCATCTCCTTGTCATTGTCGAGCCCGACCTTGACTTTAAGAATATTGAACTGCTCGGCGCATTCCTTAGTCTTCTCGCGCACCACGTCGGCGGTGTCGATTCCGATCGTGAAGGTTGTGTTAGGAGCCTTGGCGGCGTTGAGCCCCCAGATCCGGTACCACGGCTGGCCCATCAACTGTCCCACAAGGTCGTGCAGCGCGATGTCCACGGCAGCCTTCGCGGCGGTGTCGCCCTCGTTGATCCCATCCACATAAGTCAGGATGTCATCGATCTGGAACGGGTCGCTGAACTGCTCCAGATTGACCTTGCCCAGGAAGTTGCAGACGCTTTCCACGGTCTGCCCGAGGTACGGCGGCATCGAAGCCTCGCCATAGCCGGTGAACCCGTCATATTCAATCTTCACCTGCACATCCGGCGTGGTGGTTCTTGAATATGACGCCACGGTGAACGTGTGCCGCAGCTTGAGCTCATACGGCTCGAAACTCAGCTTCATTCTGGCCGAGCCGCCAACTTTGTATGGTTTAGGAATATTACCGCCGCTCTCCTTGCCGGCGCATCCTGTGACGAGTCCCCCCGTCCCGATGAGCAGTCCGCTCCCGGCGGTCACCATCCCCGCCGTCCTAAGAAAATCCCTGCGTTTCATTGTGCGTGAATTTTATATGTGTATAATATTTATCATGATTTTAAATTGTTCCTCCATATTCTCCTTTACAAGAGAAAGTTCGACTTAACATTGTTAAGTTTGACTAAATTATGGTTTGAGTGCTAACGCTTTATAATCAAAGATTTGCCCTGCCGTTTTGATGAATGTGCTAATTGTGTTTCGACTAAAGTTCGACTAAAGTTCGACTAAAATCCACCTCTTGCCTTCTGTTAGTCTGATGACTCCATTTTTCTTTAGGGTTGATAGTAAGTTGCCGATTTTACGGCTTTTTTGCTCATCAGTCAAAATGTCGGATAACTTAGACCTAAGTAGTGTGTTCAACTCGCCTCTGGTGGCTCCGCCAAATGAACGTAGATATGAGATGATCATATCCTTGAAGTGGCTGTCATTAAAACTCCTGTTCTTGATGTATTCTGTCTTTAGCTCGTCATTATCAGCGGTTTTTGCTACATATTCAGATAGGAACAACTTTGGATAGCGTCCTTCCACAAGATGAAGCTTCTTTAAACGAGAAGTGGTTTCCTTATCAATTATCTCGTGCTTTTGCACCATATCCAAAGCTATGCAGTCAAATAATGAGAGGTCTTGATTTGCTCTTAACAACCTATAGTACTTCTCATCGAGAATCTTGCCGTAGATTTTTACAACCACCTCTTTCTTTGCTTGGTCAATCTGATAATCCGGCATAGGAAAGAATCGCTTCTGTTGTTCCGTGAATACTTTACGTATTCCTCTTCCTATGGTGTCTATCATATTGAAATTGACCATACCTTGGCATAATACATAGTTACGGTAGAACTTCTGCGGGCCGTTTTGTTCAATTGCGTTTTTGACTGATCCAGGCAAAAAGAAACCTCCATTGGCGAATGTTATTGAATCGGGTTCCTCTACCATGGTTATTCGCTCCTGCATTGTGTAGTCCTGATGAGCGATACAATTGTGGAGAACTTCGCGTATGCTATAGTCATCGTATTGCTTGACGATGTCAGGAAACAAAGTCCCTCCAGGCAGAATACGCTGGTTAAGATTCCTGATCTTTGACAGAGCTTCATTGACAGTCAGGATGAAAGGTGTAGAGAAATGTTCGTAGTCAATTTTCTCGTTATGCTCATCAACAAGCACCCAGGTGATGGTAGCCACGGCAGGGCTGATCAAGTGGGTGGATGTCTCTTTGCCTAAGAGTAAGATTGCCGCCCGTGTCAGTTTCCTTTTTATGGCCACACCAGCGTGGCATAGCAATTCCATATCATCCCAAGTCTCAACTTCTTTGGCCAAACGAGGATGAACAGACTTATATTCATTACGTGCCTTTTCCAATGCTTTGGTGTCAAGGTCGTTCAACGTGGCGTTTGGCACAATCTCCGCTGACCAGTCATAAACCGGACTGTTCTCTTCAAGAATGGCATTCAGCCTTTCTTGAGTCAGCTCAACCAAGGAATCCTCTATTCGTTGCCATGCTTTATTGTGGGCATAGACAGGAAGTTTGGGGCGGTGCTTAGGAATATGTATTACCCATACTTTCTTGCCAGTGTCATCGGTGACAAATTCTTCCACGTCAAGTCCTTCTGTCGAGAGATTGGCACAGCGTTCTGTCAATCTCAGTGTCGCTTTCTGACGATTATAATTATAAGTGTCGGTTCCGATGATCCTCAAAGAGTTGTCTTGTACACCTATCACAAGATGTCCACCCTCCATATTCGCGATGGCAGAGACATACGAGATGACATCGTCTTTCTCATCTCCACAAAAAGAGTTCTTCAAGTTCTTGAACTCTTTCCATTCGCACCGCGCATTCTCCTGAGGATATTCGCGAAGAAGATATTGTTGCAGTTCCTGTTCGAGCATATATCTTATTAATCGGAGGGTTGGATTCTCTTTAGTAGCTAAGTCAATGACAATCTGTGATGAATTCCATCATCTGAGGTACCTTGCCGAGGGCGGAGTGGAAGAGTTTCATCTGGTTGCGGGTGCGGACGAGGTTGTGCTCCGGGTACTTGATCTTGTAGTAGGTGTCGCCGCCTATGTAGTCGGCGAAGAACCTTACTGCCTGCATGAATGGGAACAGACAGGCGGCGTATGGCAGATTCTCCCTCTCGATCGGGGAGAGGAACGGCTTTGTCCCTTTCAGATAGCCTCTTGTGAAGGCTTTGAAGATCTCCATGTCGAAATCGACCTTGTCCAGTTCCGGCGAATCCTCGGCCACAGGGTTGGCGGCGGTGCGCAGGAAGTCCCCGAAGTCGGAGAACACATAGCTTGGCATCACGGTGTCCAGATCGATGACGCAGAGGATCTTGCCGTCCTTGTCGAACATCATGTTGTTGACCTTCGTGTCGCAGTGGCATATTCTTTTAGGAAGCTTTCCCTCACGGTGCAGCTGCTCGGCCTTGCACATCTGGATTCCATACTTGTCGATGTCCTCCAGAATCCTGTGCAGTTCCTGGCCTTCTGTCTTGTCGTCGGCGTGCAGACGGCCGGCCCTGTCCTCTCTGACAGCCTCGACCAACTGCCTGAGCCTCAATTCCATGTTGTGGAAGTCCGGAATTGTCTCCCCGAGCGTGTCAGGGATGTCGGCGAGCATCGCCTCGAAAGCCCCGAAAGCCTCGCCGGCATATCCGGAATATTCCGGATTGACAGTCTCGTAGGTGTAGGCGTTGTCGATGAACACCGAGACCCTCCAATACTTCCCGTCTTCCAGGCAATAGGTCTTCGGCTTCTCGCTCATCAGCACTTCAACCTTCTCTCCCTCGGACTTCAACGGAATGAACCTCAGCACCTTGCGGTCGATGTCATCCTCTCCCGCCGCTTCCAGTTTCTTACGAATATGTCTGGTCACGGCCTCGATGTTGCTCTGGAGCAGATCCACGTCCGTGAAGATCGCGTTGTTGATCCTCTGCAGCACGTAATCCGGCGCGCCGCCCTCCGTGACAACCTTGTAAGTGTCGTTGATCAGCCCGTTGCCTAAAGGCTTTATCTCCTTGACCTCGCCCTCGATGGCGAAAAGTTCAACTATTTTTTTCAGATCTGTCATTGTTAGTGTCATTTAAAAAATCAATCTTTCAAAGATAACCATTTCAATCAGGAATTTCAAGCGTTAGCCCTATCAATTTGAATATGAAAATTGTTATTTTTGCGGTTAACTCTTCACCGCTTGCTGAAAGTGACTTTGCAACGACTTTCGAGCGTGATAGGTTTTCATTTTTCTACGAGATTTGAGTCGTTATGGAACTTTATGAATATGCCCGTCCGGGGCTGATGGCCGGGAAAAAGATACTTTATGTGCACGGGTTCGCTTCGAGCGGGCAGAACGGGAGTGTCAGGACGCTGAGGCTGCTGATGCCGCGGGCTCAGGTGCTGGCGCCGGATCTGCCGGTGGAGCCGTTCGACGCGATGGAGTTGTTGAGGAATATGGTCGTGTCCGAAAAGCCTGATCTGATTGTCGGCTCCTCAATGGGGGCGATGTACGCGGAAATGCTGTACGGCGTGGACAGGATTCTTGTGAACCCGGCGTTTCAGCTGGCGGACACGCTGCTGAAAAACAATGGGCTGGGTCGGCAGGAGTTCCATAACCCTCGTCAGGATGGCGAGACATCGTTTCTGGTCACGAAAACCCTCCTGGAACATTTCCGGGAGGTCAGTTCGCATTGCTTCGAAAGGGCTTCGGAGGACCAGGACAAGGTTTTCGGGCTTTACGGGAAGCGCGACACCCTGGTACACACATTCGATCTGTTCTCCGGACATTATCCGCAGGCGGTCAGGTTCGACGGCGAGCACTATCTAAACGACGAGGCTATCCTCCATTCGCTGCTGCCGGTGATCCAATGGATAGATGACAGGCAGAATGGCGTTCAGAGGCCGGTGCTGTTCATCTCGCTGAGCGACAGGATCATCAACCACTCCAGCGGGTTCCACAAGGCTGTGGCCACGCTGGCCGCGGACTATGACATCCACATTGTCGCCGGGGTGCCGTACAACAATCCCGAATTGTGTCAGAAGGTCTTTGGATGGTGCGAGGAGAACCTCGGTGTCCCTGTCTGGAACCGTGTCACGATAACGAACCATAAGAATCTTCTACTGGCCGACTACCTGATCGACGCGGAGCCAGAGACCAACGGCGGCAAGGACTTCATGGGCACGATGATTCATTTCGGCTCCGACGCCTTCAAGACCTGGGAGGATGTCCTGACCTTTTTCGCGCGTCTCGGCGGACAGTGAGTTTTATACGGTAACCGAGCTTGTGGCCTTTGTGTCATATTGACTATTGTAGCCTTTGTTCAGAGTGCCGGCCTTTTTGCCTATGATAGGGCAATGGGCGGAAAATTCTGCTAAACACTGAGTTTAACAACACTTGACTGCCCTATAGTCACCTTAAAAATCACGTTTTTTTCGTCTGATTGTTGTGTATTTGTGGAGGACAATCATTATCTTTGTATCATCCACACGCATAATGACATACTACACACACATTGTTTTTTTAACTTTAATCACTAGATGAAGAAAGTATTTCTCTTGATCGTTTCGTTGTTCTTCGCAGTCAATGCGTTGGCACAGACAAAAGTCAAGGGCGTGGTTGTCGACTCTTCCAATCAGCCCCTCATCGGTGCAGGTATCGTCCAAGTCGGAAACACCACCAATGGCACGGTAAGTGACATTGACGGTTCGTTCTCTTTGAATGTACCCGAGACCGCATCTCTCCAAGTATCCTGTGTCGGCTACACGACGAAAATCGTGAACATTGAAGGCAGGACTCAACTTACTATCATTCTTGATGAAAACTCTGAACTCCTCAATGATGTCGTTGTCGTCGCTTTCGGGCAGATGAAAAAGGAGGCCTTTACGGGTTCCGCCGGGACAATGAAGTCTGAGGAGCTTGCCAAAGTACAGGTGACCAACGCCGCCTCGGCTCTTGCCGGCCGTGTCGCCGGTCTCCAGATCAACAACTCTTCTTCACAGTTGGGTTCGTCACCGAGCATTACGATCCGTGGCGTCAGTTCCATCTCCTCTGGTACCGAGCCTCTTATCGTTATCGATGGTATGCCTTTTGACGGCGACCTCAGTCTTGTCAACACCAATGACATCGAGACGATGACCGTCCTGAAGGATGCTGCCTCCAACGCCCTCTACGGAGCCCGTGGAGCCAACGGTGTGATTATGATCACGACCAAACGCGCGACTTCCTCCGACGCGAAGATTACTTTCGATGCCAAGTGGGGTGTTAACCAAAAAGGGCTTAGGAACTACAAGACCACAAATGCCCGGGAGTTCTTCGAGACATATTATAATATGCTCTACAACACCTATGTTAAGGAGGAGGGGGCGACAGCCGAGTCAGCCCACAGGAAGGCCAACGCGGGCCTTTTCGATTCCGGTATCGGTCCGGGCTATGTGCCTTACACCATGCCGACCGGACAGGACTTCATCCTTGCTGGTGGCAGAATGAATCCTGACGCTGTTGAGGGAGCGTTCCACAATTTCGGCGGCAGTACCTATTGGATCCAGGCCGATGACTGGGAGAAGGAAGGGCTTCAGTCAGGATTCCGTCAGGAGTACAACCTTAGCGCGTCAGGCCGCTCTGAAAAGATGAATGTCTATGGATCCCTCGGCTACCTTGATCAGGAAGGTATCCAGGAGGGTTCATCGCAGACCCGTCTGACCGCCCGCCTGAAGGCGGACTATCAGGCGAAGAAGTGGCTCAAGATCGGAGGAAACTTCAACTACACCAGGTATGAATATTCCCAGACCTCCGAAGGCACGATCGGCACAGGCACCATCTGGAGCATCATCAAGTGCCAGGCTCCTATCTATCCGGTCTATATCCGTGACGCCAACGGCAACATCATGACGGATAACACCGGCCGCCAGGTCTATGACTTCGCCAACAGCCAGTTGGGAGACCTCAGCCGCGCGGGGGGCACCGGCGGCAACGCGATCTTCGCCAACAAGTACCGTGTCTCAAAAACCACCGGAAACTCATTCATAGCGAGCGGTTACGCCGACATCAAACTCTTCCCGGACCTTACCCTCACAATCAACGGCAACGCCTATGACTATGACCGCAGAGGCCTTTACACGGAAGACCCGTACACCGACAAGTACACGTCTGGCTCCAACAACGGCTACCTCTCGAAGTCGTCTTCCCGCACGTTCACCTACAACGCCCAGCAACTCCTCAACTACCATAAGGTGATAGATAACACTCATGACATTAGCGTGATGCTCGGCCACGAGTACTACAACTACCTTTATGAATATATGGGAGCGTCAGGCTACAATTTTGGTATCGACGGTGCTACCGAGCTTGCCCAGGTGCTGAACAAAAACGGTGACCCGTACTCATATTCAAACGCTTACAACAACGAAGGATATTTCTTCCGCGGAATGTACAGCTACGATAATAAATACTTCGGCTCTCTATCGTTCCGTCGTGACGCTTCCTCACGCTTCCATAAGGATTACCGTTGGGGTAACTTCTGGTCGGCTGGAGCGGCCTGGATTATTTCCAAGGAAAACTTCTTCGATGTGGATTGGGTTGACGAGCTCAAGCTCAAGGCCTCCATCGGCAGCCAAGGTAATGACAACATCGGCAATTTCCTCTACGCCGACAACTACACGATTGTGAACAACAACAACTCCGTGGCTTACCAGTGGCTTCAGAAGGGAACCAAGGACATCACCTGGGAGACCAACACCAACGTCAACACCGGTATCGAGTTCAGCGTGCTTGACAGCCGCATCAGCGGTAGCCTTGATTATTTCTACCGCAAGACCACGGATATGCTATTCACCCTCAGCACCCCTCCTTCAGTCGGCTACACAAGCTATTGTCTGAATATGGGTGACATGCGCAACTCGGGTCTTGAACTTGTCCTCAGCGCCGATATCATCAGAATGAAGGACATCTCCTGGGGCGTAGACTTCAACATCTCCCACATCAGGAATAAGGTGCTTTCATTGCCTGACGATATCAAGACCACCGAGATAGAAGGTTACAACGGCTATGTGAACGACGACCCATCCTTTGTGTCCAAGTACAAGTATTTCGTGGCAGAGGGCCTTTCCCTCTACACCTGGTACCTTCCTAAATATGCCGGAGTTGATTCCGAGACCGGTGAGGCTCTCTTCTACAAGGATGTCACCGACGAGGCCACAGGAGCGGTCACCAGGGAGACGACCAAAAACGCAAGCGACGCCACTGAATATCTTTGCGGCGACGCTCTGCCTAAGTTCCAGGGTGGTCTCTCGACCTCATTCAGGTACAAGAACTTCGATTTCTCCGTCCAGACAACTTTCCAGCTTGGCGGTAAAGGGTATGACTATGTTTATCAGGTTCTTATGCATTCCGGCGGACAGACCGGAACGACCTGGCACAAGGATATGCTGAACGCTTGGACGGAAACCGATCATTCCGATATTCCTGCTCTCCGCTATTCCAACACCTATGGCCAGTCTCCTCGCTCGGACAGGTTCCTCACCAGCACGAGTTATCTCAGCCTCCAGAATGTGAATTTCGGCTATACGCTTCCGGCCAGGCTTACCCAGAAGTTCAATGTTGCTTCCATAAGGGTTTACTTCTCGGGAGAGAACCTTGGCTTCATCTCGGCCAGAAGAGGTTTTGACCCTCGTTATGCGATCGGTGGCTACACCAACTCCGAACTTTATTCACCAATCCGTACCTTGTCTGGCGGTATTACCTTAACTTTCTAATAACAAAGAAATATGAAAATCAATATAGCGTTAGCTTCAGCTGCGGCATTGGTTTGCCTTACTTCCTGTATGCAGGAGGTTCTGCCTACCGAGTCGGTGATCTCTGACCAGATCGGTCAGTCCGCTTCCGCCCTTGATGGCATGGTCAACTCCATCTACACCAATATGGTGGGCTACAAGAACGAAGACGGCGGTATCGAGACCATTTCATACGGCGGCATGCGTGTGCAACTTGAGCATTCCACCACAATGATGGTATGCCCTGGCTACAATGGATTCAACACTATGGGCGCATGGACGCAAGGTGCGGTTTCCGCCAGTGGTTCCAACCGTGGTATCTACCCTACATATCTCTATTACGGCTACATCAAGACTGTCAATGACGTGATCGGAATGATCGATCTAGGGAACGCCACTGACGAGATGCTCGTCGATCTTGGAATATGTTATGCCTACAGGGCTTTGTACTATATGGATCTTGTGCAGATCATGGAGTACAAGAAACCGCTCGATTCAAGGTACGTGTATGTGGATCCCAAGAGTGACCTCAGCAATCTTGGTGTTCCGATCGTAACGGACAAGACCACGACCCAGGAGGCTTCCAACAATCCTCGCGCGACGGTTGACGAGGTCTATGACCTGATTCTCTCAGACCTTGCAGAGGCTGAGAAGTATCTCGCCGGCTACACCCGTAAAGATAAGGTTGAGCCTGACCTCGCCGTCGTGTATGGCCTTTTCGCCCGCGCCTACACCAACCTTGCGTCACGCACTGAGCGTGCCGCGAAGTACACCGCCAAGGCTGATTACTGGAAACTTGCCGGGGAGTATGCCGACAAGGCTATCTCCCAGTCCGGCTGCACGCCTCTCACCGAGGCTCAGTGGACGGATCCCAAGACCGGTTTCAACAACCGCAACTCTCAAAATTCATGGATGCTTGCCACCCACATCGATCCTAACAACACGACAGCCGCCACTGACGGATCTTTCGTATATGCTATGATTATGGGTACAGAGACCACGTTCTCTGTCTATGGGTGGCGTGTAGGGCGAGCCCTTGATCGCGCCGCCTACGAAAGGCTTTCCGACAACGACTGGCGCAAGAAGTCCTGGCTTGGGCCAGAGTTCTTCTATGAGTCCAAGAACCAGAAACCAGGTGAAGCCTATCTGGTCGAGAAAGATGCCAATGGCAACCTGATCAACAACAAGTGGGCTACCGCCGGCAACAACAAGAGCACCGAGCAGGCCGACTGGAGTAACGACCCTGGCAGGTATCAGTTCAGCAACTCCGCCTCTTGGGTCCGCTCACGCATCAACACGAGTTACGGATTCAAGGCCTGGCCTTGGCTCTACGTGAACCTCAAGTTCCGTCCTAACGAGGGTAACTACAACACCTACGAGGTCGGCGGAGCGACAGACTTCCCGATTATGCGTGTGGAGGAGATGTACTTCCTGAAAGCAGAGGCCGAACTTAACACCACCGGTGTCGCCGCCGCCAAGGCAACTCTTGAGGGTCTAATTAAGACCCGCAACAACACTTACACCTGTGTGGCGACAACCAAGAAGGATGTCTATGAGGAACTTATGTTCCAAAAGGGCATCGAGTTCTGGGGTGAAGGCATCAACTACTTCGACAACAAGCGCCTTGAGACCGGATGCCATCGCTGGTATCCAGGGGCAAGTGTCGAGAGAGCCGCTCATGCCATTGACATGAACAGGATCCATCCGGGTTGGACTCCAGGCTTCAACAACGCCGAACTCAACGGCAACAGGGCCGTTTACGATTTCAACAATCCTTACACGACTTACAGTACCTACACGACCGCGCTCCGCACCAACGACGAAGTCGCAAGCCACTATGGTGAGGCTATCGAGGTTGAGGGTCACAAGTTCTTCGACGCTGAAAAGTTTGAATAATGTAAACGCTCCCGTCACGGGAGCCAACAAAAAAACGCTTACAATGAAATCAGAAAAAACAATATCCGCATTTCTCTCGGTCCTGGCGGTCCTATTTTCGGCTGTGTCCTGCAAGGATGATGGCGGCACGTCCGGTTCAAGCTCCGAGTGTTATTTCTTCCAGGAGTTCTTCTCATTTAACGTGACCTCCAACCCGGAGGTCGAGATTCCGGTCGTTCGTCTCGGAACATCCGGCGATGTCAGCGTAAATGTCTCATCCACGGGATCATCCTTGTTCACTGTTCCTTCCCAGGTTACCATCAAGGATGGCGAGAGGGTCGGTAACCTTGTTGTGACCTATGACAAGTCTCAGCTTGCCTTCAACGAGACTTACGAGTTGAACCTCTCAATTTCTGACTATACCTCCCTTTTCGGCTATGGCAAGGCCGTCGCAACGATCGAGTACCCTACCTCTTACTATGAATATGGTAAAGGCACCATCGAGGAAGGCTGGTGGGGTGAGCAGGAGGACAAGGTTATGTACGCCCGTGACTATGCCAAGAATATTCTCCAGTGTTATCTTCCTGACTGTTGGGGTCACGACACCGGCGCCGGCTACGATGTACAGGACTATGTCTTCTACTGGAACACCGAGACCAACAAGGTCTATGTGCCTCTTCAGTATATGGGTACAACGGGCGGCGACAAGATCCAATGGAACATTGCCGACCGAGGTGTGCTTGCCTGTATGTTCGGTGGTCCTGGACACAAGGAGGGAAGTTCCGCTTGGATGAGTTATGTGGATGGCTGGTACAAGGACGCCGGCCTGACACAGCCTTGCTACGATCCTGCCAAGAAGATGTTCTATCTTTCCGACACAGCCGCTGTTGATCCTGCCACTGGAAAGGTTGTATATGGCACAGCCGGAACGTTCGATGTGTTCAAACTTTCAGAATAAGATAGGTTGGGATAATATGATTAACCGGTCTGCCTGTCAGGTCAGACCGGTTTTTATGTCTTCAGTCGGCGGGGAAGACCACTCCTGCCTGGCGGCGGATCTCGTCAAGGATCTCAGCCGTGGCAAGTGATGTCTCAAGGTTGTTGACGGACGATTCAAGGCGGCCTGAATCCAGCACATCGATGAATTCCTTGAACTCGCAGAGGTACTCGTCAGCGTCAACCGGCACGGAGATGTTCTCAGCCTGAGGGCCTGAGGACCGTCCGGAGGTCGGTGCGCCGCGTCTGGTCAGCGATGCCTCACGGGTGATGTGGATCTGGTCCAGCGACAATATTCCTCCGTCGCAGGAAATCTCGGTGCGAAGGTTCGAGTCCGCTATCTTTGAATATATTACCGTGGCGTCCATCCCTTCATATTCAAAGATCACACTGCCTTGCAGGTCAACACGCTTACTTATGGTCCCCACCGGCACCTCGCAGGTCGTGACGCTGGCCTTGATTCCTTTCGGCCGGCCGAAAAGTGAGACCATCGGATAGACCGTGTATATTCCTATGTCCATCAACGCCCCGCCCGAGCGCTCCGGATTGAGCGAGCTTGGCACCGCCGAACTGTCCTCTCCGGCGATTATCCTCTTGACCAGATCGTATTTCGATGAATATTGGCAGAACGCCGCGAAGAAATGACGGACATTCCCCAGTTCGTTGAGCCTTAGTCTGGCGTTCCTGAAATTCGGAGTCAGCGTGGAGATCATCGCTTCCATCAGCATCACACCGTTCTCCCTTGCTGCTTTGACCATCTCGCTCACTTCGCAGGCGTTGGAGGCCATCGGCTTCTCGCACAGTACGTGCTTGTGGTGCATCAGGCACTTGATCGCGATGTCGTGGTGCGTGTCGTTGGGAGTCCCGATATAGATCGCGTCGATTTCAGGATCGGACGCCATCTCGTCAACGTCCGTGTACACTTTCCCGATGCAATGCGCCTCGGCGAACCTCTTCCCGCTTTCCCGCGAGCGGGAGCACACCGCTGCCGCCTCGAACCGCGGCTCAAGCACGGCCCCTTTGAGAACCCAGTCACTGATGCGACCGGTGCCTACTATTCCGAATCTTGTCTTTTTCATTTCAACGCTCCTCTAAGTTCAAGATAATCAATCGCCGCGGTCTTTGCGGAAGCTTTCCCCGCCGTGTCTATGGTCATTACATCGTAGCCGAGTCTCGGTACAAGCCCGGCGGTCTTGTCGCTAAGCTCAGGTTCGATGAGAATCAGTCCGCTGACCGCCTTTTTCATCTTGTAGGCCGCCTTGACCACGGCTTCGGAGGCGAAAGTGTCACAGACAAGGTATATCCTGTCCTTGTCCGTGAACTTCTCTTTCGCGATCTTCTTCACAATAAACTCCACGTCCTTCCCTTTTTCGTGGAAGGCGGTCGCATAGCCGATCAGCCCCTCTGGAACCAACGCCTTCACAAACCCTTCAGGGTAAGCGGTTTTCAGCGGTTCGTGGAAGAATATGACAACCGGCCTTGGCCCCAGCGAGTCCGGAAAGAAGCCTTTCTCGTCAGCGGGCTTGAATACCTTACCGAATATCTTGTCACTGTTGTGGTAGAAACTCAACTCCTCCACGATTATCCTGCTTCCGTTCTCAGCCTTCACCCTTTCGCGAGGGCTGGATTCCTTGAATATGTTCAGTCCGATGATGCCCAATAGGGCGACCAGCAAGGACGCGACTACCGAAATGATCACTTTTTTCATTACCGCATCAATATTTAATGTTTTACACTATCACAAAAATAATTAAATTTGTACGAATATGCCAAAGTTTAACCCCATATCGCGTTGGTCCGAAAGGAACCAGCTCCTTGTGCTCAGCCTCGTCGTCGGAATCGTGGTCGGGCTTGCCGCCGTGCTGCTCAAGACCTTGATCTCGGTGCTCCAGGAGGGCTTGCGTGACGCTTTCGGAGGAGTCCTGGGCGGATCATTGTACTATCTTGCACTGCCTGGAATCGGAATGCTCCTTGCGATGCTGTTCTGCAAGTATGTGATCAAGGACAGTATCGGCCACGGTGTCACCAAGGCCCTTCAGGCGGTCTCAAGGCATGAGTCCAGGATAAAGCCGCACAATATGTGGTCTTCCGTCGCCGCGAGTTCCGTCACCATCGGATTCGGCGGATCCGTCGGAGCGGAGGCCCCGATCGTCTATACCGGAGCCGCCATCGGATCCAACTTCGCCCGCTATATGGGATTGTCCTACAGGAGTATGACTGTGCTGCTGGGCTGTGGTGCCGCGGCTGCCGTGGCTGGCATATTCAAGGCTCCTCTCGCCGGAGTCCTGTTTGTGCTGGAGATCCTGCTGTTCAACATCTCGATGACCTCCATGATGCCACTGCTGCTGTCAACCGTCTCTGCCACAGTGGTTTCCTATACTCTTCTTGGCTCATCCACCCCGTTCGAATGCACCCTTACCCCGTTCGAACTCAAGAATATTCCTTATTACATCATTCTTGGACTTTTCTGCGGGGCGTGCTCCATCTATTTCATCCGTACGACCTTGAAGCTGGAGGACCGGATCGGCAAGATGGAGAATGTCTATCTGAAATGGATAATGTGCGCGGTCGGGCTCGGAATCCTGATATTCCTTTTCCCTCCGCTCTATGGCGAAGGCTATGAGTCTCTTGGTGTGCTGCTTAACGGGAAGGAACTTTCGCTTGACGGACAGACTCCGCTTGCGTTTCTGGCGCACAGCCCGTGGTCCGTGCCGATCTTTTTCATGCTGATCCTTTTGTTGAAGGTGTTCTCCATGACATTGACTAATGCCGGTGGAGGAGTGGGTGGAACTTTCGGTCCGACCCTTTTTGTCGGCGCGATCGCCGGATTCGTAGTGGCAAGAACCCTCAATATGCTTTTTGACGGGACTGCGACCTCGATTCCGGAACAGAACTTCGTGTTGGTCGGGATGGCCGGGCTGATGGCCGGCGTGATGCAGGCCCCGATGACGGCGATCTTCCTTATCGCCGAGATCTCAGGAGGTTACGACCTGTTCCTGCCTTTGATCCTTACCTCGACCATCGCTTTCGGAACGACCAGAATTGTCGAGAAATATTCCATCTACACCAAACGTATAGCCCAGAGAGGAGAACTTCTGACCCACGACAGCGACCAGGCCGTGCTGACCCTTCTGAAGGTGTCCGATGTGATAGAGACCGATTTCTCCACGGTGAAGATAGACGACACCCTCGGCCGCCTTGTCGAGGTCGTCTCCGAATCCACCAGAAACATATTCCCTGTTCTGGACTCGGTGGACCGTTTTCAAGGGTTCGTCTCTTTGGAGGACATCCGCAAGGACATGTTCCGGACCGATGAATATGAGACCCTGCACGTCTTCAACTTCATGCGGAGCGCCGAGGAATATGTCTATGAGGACGAGAAGATGGATTCAGTGATGAAGAAGTTCGAGGTCACATCGGCGTGGAATCTTCCTGTGGTGAGGCGTGACAGAACCTACGTCGGGTTCGTCTCCAAGTCCAAGATCTTCTCGGCTTACCGGGACGAGCTGAAGGTCGTTTCCCAGGATTAATTGATAACACTCTGAATATGAAGAATATCTATATTGATTATATTGCCCGTGCCATCGGAGTCAAGGATTGGCAGGTCGAGAACTGCGTACATCTTTTCGAGGAGGGCAACACGATTCCGTTTATCAGCCGTTACAGGAAGGAGAAGACCGGAGGGTTGGACGATGTAGCCGTCGCCGAGATCAAGCACTGGAACGATGTGTTCACGGAGATGGAGAAGAGGAAGGAGGGCATACTGTCCACGATCTCCGAGCAGGGAAAGCTTACGGACGAGTTGCGCTCCAAGATTGAGAATTGTGTGGTGGCCAGTGAGTTGGAGGATCTGTATCTGCCGTACAGACCTAAGAGGAGAACCCGTGCCACGATGGCGAAGGAGAAAGGTCTGGAGCCGTTGGCTGACAAGATGTGGAAGGTTGAGGTGGCTGACCCGGAGACTGAGGCCCGGAAATATGTCGGGGATAAGGTCGGTTCGGTTGAGGAGGCCCTTGCCGGAGCCCGTGACATCATCGCCGAGCGGCTTTCCGAATCGCAGACCGTCCGTGAGAACCTCAGGCACATATTCAGAACCCGCAGGATAGAGTCCAAGGCCACAAAAGCGGCCTCAAGCAATGCCGAGGCTTCGAAGTACAGGACTTATTTCAATTTCTCGATGCCGCTCCAGAGGATTCCTTCGCATAACCTTTTGGCGATACTTCGTGCTGAGAATGAGGGCTTTTTGTCTGTAGGGCTCGATGCGGATCCGGAGAAATGCGGCAACAAGATTTATTATGATTTTTGTCAGGAACATCGTTATCCTGGCTCCAAGCTTGCCGACCAGATCCGGCAGGCCGTTGATGACGCTTATAAGCGTTTGCTTGAGCCATCGTTGACCAACGAGATTGTCAAAGAGGCCAAGGAAAAGGCTGACATCGAGTCGATCAACGTTTTCGGAGAGAATCTCACGCAGCTTCTGCTTTCCGCTCCGGTAGGCCAGAAGAGGACAATGGCGATCGACCCTGGTTTCCGCAACGGCTGTAAGATAGTCTGTCTGGACGAGCAGGGAAACCTCCTGCACCACGAGATCATATTCCCTCACCCGCCTCAGAGCGAGAAGATCAAGTCGATAATGGCTGTTTCCTCAATGATTGATGAATATGCCATCGAGGTCATCGCCATCGGCAACGGCACGGCATCCCGTGAGACGGAGGACTTCATCAAACGTGTCGGGATTCCGGAGAACGTCAAGGTGTTCACTGTCAGCGAGGACGGAGCGTCGATATATTCGGCCTCCGAGGTCGCGAGGCAGGAGTTTCCGGATGAGGATGTGACAGTCAGGGGAGCGGTGTCGATCGGCCGACGTCTGATGGATCCGCTTTCGGAGCTCGTCAAGATCGACCCTAAGTCATTGGGTGTGGGGCAGTACCAGCACGATGTGGATCAGAATCTGCTTCGGGAGAAACTGGACAACACCGTGGTCATCTGCGTGAACAGCGTCGGAGTGAATCTCAACACCGCCAGTCCTTACCTCTTGAGTTATGTCTCGGGCATCGGTCCGGCTTTGGCATCGAACATTGTGGAGTACCGCTCTTCGATCAAGGGCTTCTCCTCCAGAACCCAACTCCGTAAGGTCCCGAAACTCGGCCCGAAGGCTTTTGAGCAGTGCGCCGGCTTCCTTCGCATCCAGAACGCCGAGAATCCTCTCGACAACTCAGCCGTGCACCCAGAGTGCTATCACATCGTTGACAGGATGGCTTCTGACCTCGGAGTCAGCACCAAGGAACTGGTCGGAAATGAGGAGTTGATCAAGAAGATCGATCCGTCGGCCTACGTGGAGGGTGAGTTCGGCCTTCCAACGATCAATGATATCCTTAAGGAGTTGGCCAAGCCCGGCCGTGACCCTCGCCAGAGCGCCCAGGAATTCAGTTTCGCCGAGGATATCCACGAGATTGATGACCTCAAGCCAGGTATGGAACTGCCGGGAATCGTCACGAACGTGACCGCTTTCGGAGCCTTTGTTGACATTGGCATCCACGAGAACGGCCTAATCCACGTCTCCCAGATGCGTGGCCAGAAAGTGAAACTCCACCAAAAAATCACCGTCAGCGTCCTCGATGTCGATCTCGACCGCAAACGCATCTCGCTCCGTCTTTTGACCGGAAAGTAAACCGTTCGGTCGCTGAGCTTGTGGTTCGATGAAGCTCACCAACCATCGAATCACCCAAGTGAATAACTTAGTTAGCTGATTCTGCGGTCGCTGAGCTTGTCAAAGCATCGAAGCACCTCATAGTTCAGTGATGTGCCGTCACGAACCTTAGCCACCCGCGGCTATAAGCGGGAGGGGCCCAGCCTCCGGCTGGGAGGAACGGAGCGCGAAGCGCGGAGGGTTCGTGACGGCATTTCACTGAAAAGGGATAAAAACGGTAGGCAGGTGCCGAAATGTTAGTGAATATTTGAATATTATTTCTTTTCAAAAGAGAAATTTGATTATCTTTGTAGAAATGTAAGTATAACTAACAGATTACTCATATTCCGTATTATATTATGAGCGCGACAAGAAGTATATGTGACAACAAGGCGGTAGTTTATCTGCTGTCCGTATTGGCCATTGTGCTTTGGGGAATGTCCTACATCTGGAGCGACCGACTGATCGCCCTCGGAGTCCCGATTTCATATTTCGTCCCGTTAAGGATTTTTGTCGCCGGAATCATACTTCTTCTCTTCAACATCCTAACAAAGAACTTCCGCCTGATAGCCCGCAAAGATATCTGGAAATTTTTGCTGCTCGCTCTCTTTGAGCCACTTATCTACTTCTTCTGCGAGACCTACGGCATAAAAGAGACCGGCTCGCCGACCATCAGCGCGATGATCATCGCCTCGGTACCGATCTTCTCAGTAGGGGCCGGTGCCCTGTTCTTCAAAGAGCGTATCTCGATCCTGAACGGCTTCGGAATCGCCGTGACCCTGGCCGGCATCTGTCTGGTCCTTCTCAATCAAGGAGGAGATGAAGGTGTGCCGCAGAATTTCATCCTCGGAGTCGTGCTCCTGATGATAGCCGTCTTCTCAGAGGTCGGCCACGCCTCCTTGACAAAACTTCTCGCCGACGGCTACAAGCCTCAGGTCATCGTGATGTACCAGTTCCTGATCGGAACCGTGTACTTCCTGCCGTTCTTCCTGACGAGAGGCATCGAGAATTTCGACGCGAGACTCGTCTCCTGGGAAGTCCTGGAACCTATCCTCTGTCTCGCTGTCCTCTGCTCCAGCCTTGCCTTCTCTCTGTGGGCCATGGCAATCAAGAAGTTAGGTGTGGGCAAGTCCAGCGTCTTCCTCGCCATGATGTGCGTAGCCACCGCCCTCGTCGCCGAAGTCATCGGCCGCGAGCACCTCTCCCTCTTCCAATGGCTCGGCGTCTTCATCGCCGTCCTCGGCATCGTCCTCTCCCAGTACTGCTGCACAAAGAAATCTGAAATTTAGTGCGGCCGCTAAAAAAGTATGATAAATCGGACTTACTCTTGCTGGCTTAAAGTTTTTTCTCTATTTTGGGCCAGTCTCCAATTGTATTCCGTGATAGATTGTACTTTCCTGATTTAGGTTGACTCGGGTTTATAGATTATTACTGGTATAAGTTGACTTAGAGAGGGGCCTTTCTTGTACCAAATATACCGGGACGCACCATTGGTACAGGAAATGCACTTCTGGTGTACCAAGAAGGTCAGGACATTTGGTTCGTGGCAAGGGAAGGGAAAATTTCTTACGCATGGTCAAGACTTTACAAAATGCTTTCAGCCACATATTGTGTCTATGCCCACAGAGGTTGGATAGGACTGAAAGATTCAAGGCCCAAGGTGCAAGTTTTTCACGTCAATGTGCCTTCCTGGAGCTTCCAACAAACTTTGGACTGAAAGCATTTTGTAAATTCACTACGAAGAGGCAACACTCTTAATTCAATTCACGTTCATCGATCTTGGCTTGTGGCATGGTCGGTTCAGTTCCGAGTGACTGTTATTTCGGGTGAAAAAAGGGTGGTTAAACATCCAGGACATAGAAAGAGGGAAAGGCAATCCTTCCTTGTCCACCATCTCCAGAATCCTTGATGTGCTGGGGATGGAAGTCCTCTTCAGGGTACGTCAGACAGTTTGAAATAAGTGATGAGACAATTGGATGTATATATGAATGACCGAAAGGCCGGTGTACTGGTTGAACGGCATACAGGGAGTGGATATATGTTCCGTTACGATGAGAACTACTTGGCTTCGGATGGCCCTGCAATATCAGTCACGATGCCGAAACTGAGGGTTCCTTTCGAATCGGAGATTCTATTCCCTGTATTCGCCAATATGCTCCCGAGGGATCCAACCGGAAGATAATATGTCGGTCGCTAAGGATAGATGAGAACGATTATTTCGGTTTGCTTGCCGCTATGGCCGGAAAGGACTTTATTGGTGCTGTCAATGTTAAACCTATTACCTTATGATGAATATTCACAATTGCCCTTCAAGTCTTGCCGAAGGATATGAGACCTATAGTCCAAAATCCATCAAGACGCTCTTCGGTGGATTGAAGGTCAGCCATATCCTTGATTTCAATATTGATGAATTCAGGAATATGGGAGATGTGGCGGCAGCGATGCGCAGGATATCCGTTTCCGGAGTGCAGGAAAAATTCCCGGCTTATGCCTGCTTAACACCAGCCTTCACGTGAATGATGATGACTTTGGACTTGACGGAGGCCTTTATCCGAATATCGTGAGGAGTGATGTCTATGAGAGTACCGGTCATCCCTGTCGGCTTGACTTCGAGAGGTTCGGAGAACGCATCGGCATAAAGAAGCCACGGGTCGGCAGGATACTTGACCGATATATGCAATTACCGGAATCCGCTGAAACTCTAATCCGCCTCAGTTTCCTGAATGACAAGATGAAGCGTTATTATCAGAGGATCATCCAAGAGCGACTCGCCAGATTCCGTAGGGCATCCGAGTATGATGGAAATTGATCGTGGCGTTTAACTGATTGAATATGAATATGTAAGCATAGTGTTCTGGTCTTGGTTTGATGACCTGGATAGTGTGCTTTTTTGTTGTTATTCAGCGAATTGCCTGCCATTGCTTGATAATCAGCGAGTGATGTATAATGCTTTCATTATCATTTAGATAATATACAACCTTGGGGAATTGTTAACTATGGATAAAGTCTTAACGTTTTGATTCCAAACTATATGCCCGTCACGGTTGGTCACTGAGTTCCGTCGAAGTGACCGACCAATATAAGTTCCCCAATGAATAGGTCACATCATTAGCATATAGTGAGTTTCTAAATCCTGAATGGTTATTATGACTCCTATAGTAAACTGTAATCCCATTGTTCCCTTGCAGTATTTCGTGCGCATTGCCAGACACGGCAAAGGAGCGTTGGCGTATGCCATACCGCCATTGGCGATTCGTGCCTGCGGAATTTAGAAAAAGCAGAATATGAAGAAAGATCCACCGGTACTACTAACCCCTCAAGTAGGAACTTAAGACTTCATACCGCATAGATCTTTTTCTCTTTACAGAAATACACATAAAATTCTCATCATCCAAATCTAAATCGAGATCATTTTTCTTGCAAAAAAGTTTGTTTTATCAATGATTATTCAAGACAAGTTTACACTCATCTGACGGAATCCCCAATTTTGTTTCCATGATTTTATGCAAAATCCCCATTTTTTTGTTTCCACCCCCTGATCTCCATAACCACGGTTGACCGCCATACCGCGCGCGAGAAGTAGAACCCGTCGAAGTGACCGACCAATATTGAAATTTTCTCCTGCGCTTTCAACTAAATATACAACCTGTTTAATTGATCATTAATCGGTCAATTTTGCGATTTCGCAAATATCACGAAACGGCTTTATAGTCCCTCCAGATTGATTTTGTCGGTCAATATCGGTCAAATCATTCGGTATTTAGTTGATGGACCATTACCTATTTTTTCGCAGATTCCAAGTCTTAACATTGACTGTATGTCATTCTGCGCAGTAATTTTCGATGGCGTTTTCTCAAAGAATGCGATATACTCAACCTTGCTAAAGACATCTCCTTTAGAATGTGCTCCCAGGAAGTATTCTATGCGTTCATTTAATGCTAACTTGCCGGACTGACTAAATATTCTTAGAGTTGTCCGGTCGTTAGAACTAGTCCATTCCGGTAATTTTTTACCTAATTCCCTCATTTTGGTAGATATCAAGGCCATACCACGCCCGGTTTTTTCCATCTCACCAGCGATGTAAAACATTTCCGCCATAAGAGGATTACGAAGTATTGAACTATGAGGCAAGACTTCATTCTTACTCTTCACTAATTTATCCGGCAAACGACCAGGGTTGGTTATTTCAATTTTATCTGGATATATGAAGATTGTCACCTCGTCAAGAGTGTCTGAATAGTCTCTATGAATCAGAGCATTACTTACTGCCTCATCTATTACATCCAATGGGTAGATGTAGTCATCCATACGGGTTGTCTTCCCATCAAGGAAGAAAGATTGCTTAGGCAAACGCTCTTGGAAATAAGAGATGGTCTCATTAAGGAGACTGAAAATATTACCCTCTAATGTAAGTGTGTCATCAAATTGATCGGCCGTTTTACCTTTGCTCATCAGCTGTATTCTTACTCGGCATTGTGGAAGATACCGTTTGATATTCTCTGCAAATAATGCAACCGCTCCATTTTTCACCTCATAAGAATCAAGCATCTGTAATTCAGATAATATAGGGTATAACCCGTTATTACTCTCAGCCAAGCGCCCGGATGATACGCCTCGACGATAAATTTCCCCCATAAGTTCGTCGTTCAAGGAGTCTTTTTCTGCATATAGATTAGTAATTGATTCCCAAGTTGACTTTATGGCAAACGAATCTCTCATCAAACGACTTATCTCATCAGACGATGGAGATGCTACAACATCGCCATTGTTGATGTAATATTTATTTTTGTATGAGTATGGAGGTAAACTACCTTTAATTACAGTTATTAAAACAACTGCCTTGCCCTTATATGATTCCTTTTGGATGTAAACAAGCGGTAGAGGTGATATATTGTTGGTAATCTCTTTCTGAATATCTTTTTCGATTTCCAGATTTTCTATCCCCACGCAATTATATTTGTCATCTACGCCTATGACCAACCAGCCTCCTTGTGCATTTAATAATGCACAGATTGATTTTGCAACCATCTCCGCCTTAGGGTATGGAACACATTCAATTGGCGTCGGCAGATGCTTTTGAGACAGGAGCATTTCAATAAAACTACTTTCCATCGATCAGACTTTTTATGCGTTCGACATCTTTGAATTGGGACTCGAGAAAACGTTGTATATCTTCGCTGTCCTTAAATGGCTGAGCCCAGTTGCCGGTTCTGTTGGCCGGTGGTATGTGATTTTGTATGGCAAGCCTGTATATTTCTACACATTCTCCGTGAACGACATCATTTGGCAATATTGCCTTCACATCTTCTCCCGCCTCATTTTTGACCGTCTTCTCTCTGTTCAAAGGTATAGAACTTATATCACAACGCATGAGATTCAAGAACTTATGTGCAAATTCTATACGATAGTCCGCCAAAATAAATCTTGGCATTCCAAGTTCTATAGCCTTGTCAAATTCTTGTGCGGTAATAGAACGTCCTCCTTTCTCAAGAACCCCGGAACCGATTCGAGGACGAACGATGCCAAGGAATATATCACACTCCTCAACGCCATTGACACAGTTTACAAGATTGGACAATTTGCTATCTAAAGGAATAGTCCCTTCCCGAGACATGTACACATCGTATCCAAAACCATCAAGAGTGGCAAATATGCGTCTCAAATCTGTCTCAAAATCATATACTGTTGATGAGACAAAGATTTTTATATGGTTACGTTCTTCACTCATGTGTTAGTTATTATTACACAATATTTAATTCTACAAGATATACGCATCTTATTAACTGCAAAGTTAAATGAAATATTTCATCAGAATAGTTTTTTTGTCTGAATAATTGCATATCCAAATCTAGTTAGTTTTGAGATCAATGTTCTGGAAATATCGTTCACGTGGTTCTTGGAAATGGATCTTGTCTATCATCTATGGATTATAGCATCTTTAAGGAAAAGCCACACTATTGCGCCTTTTGCAGTATTTTGCTAATATCCAACCGGAAACAATCCGGCAGGTGTTGTCATTTCCGAAATTATCACTAACTTAGCATCGTTTTAGACCATTAGGCCCGAAACAGACATATTTGATGAAAGTGTTTTCGCACTATCCTTCTGAAGAAATCTGACAGTTTCCATAGAAAGTAGGGTAAAACGACAACACCATTTCATCTGTATTCGCTTGCGTGTACCTCACACTCAACGATACAGGTGTGGGGATTGTTTCCGTTTTATTTACTTTCGGGCTTTGTCAGAGCCTCTTCAGAGATAAACGAATCGGCTCCACACTTTCTTTGTATATACTAACTTAATCAGCATCCGGGGCCGGGCTGCATATAAAAACGTGTGGATTATGCCGGAAAACGTAAAACGACCCAACTTGGAAAGAAGTATCAAGGCTGAACTCAGTCGCTATGAGTTCGAGAATCATGCGATTTGCATTAAAGTAGATGATCTGTCTGTCGGCAGATGCTTAGATGGTCATGGTGAAGAACTGCCGGAAGATTGTCTGGAAGATTGCACGAGGGGACAATTTGAAGGGAGCGGTATGGTTCGTGAGCCATATAATGAAGGGAATGGCTGCATTGAGAGTCCTGCGAACTTTTCGGGAACTTTTGAAGTGACAAATTATAACCACGAATCCAGGCAATTTACTACGAGGATATATGCTAATTATTGTAAAAGATAACTCTTAATTATGTGTGAAGTCAGATTTAATATGACTGATGATGAACTGAGAACGCGAGTTACCACATATCTCGCTAATATTCATCAGTTAAGAAACCAATTGAGAAATCAGCATCGTTCGCAATTCATAGACAAAGCCTGGTTCCCAAGGATTAGAAATGACGCCTTCAATCAATGGAATGACATTCTTTCTAACAATGTAGCATTGCTTCGCACCTGTGCATCCGTCGATGATTTGATGGAGGAGTTGTGGGAAATAAAGGATCGTAGTGGTGTATCTGGTATCGGTGAGGTAACGGTACACAGAACAGCGGAAATTCTGGCCAATTTATGGGATCTGGACATGAACGTAAGCTGTTGGTCCATGGCATATAGTCAGATGACTTCATTTTGTGTCAGGAACAACATCACGAATGAGGCTTTGATTGAAAGAGTTGCAGCTGAATATGACAGATTGGCCGAGATGACTTTGATGGATAAAATCATCTTTGTGAACTCATTATTGCTTACGGACTCATTGGAAGTGGTTAGGTAACAATAGATTAATATGATTCAAAAACAACTTATGAAACACGGAATGCTTAATCAAATCAAAATTGCGGTTATATTCCTGCTTGTACTTGTAGGATGCACCGAGAAAGAGACTCAAGTGGAAGTCTCATCTGTGTCGTTGAACACAGCGACAATCGAAATGGTCGAGGGTGAGACATTCAGCCTTGTGGCAACAGTCCTGCCGAAGGACGCTGAATATGACGGTGTGATGTGGGCTTCGTCCAATGCCTCTGTCGCCAGTGTGAATTCCGGCACAGTAACCGCAGTCAAGGAGGGCACGGCCACGATCACTGCCAGTGCAGGAGGCAAATCCTCTACTTGTACCGTCAAGGTCTCTGCTAAAGTGGTGACCGTAACGTCAATCACTCTTGACAAGACTTCTCTGTCAATGCAGGTCGGAGAAACGGAAACGATAACCGCAACGGTTAATCCTGACAATGCAACCGACAAATCAGTGACTTGGGGTTCATCCGATGTGTCTGTCGCTACTGTGTCTGATGGTATAATCACCGCCAAGAAGTCCGGAGAAGCTATAATTTCAGCAAAATCAGGCTCTTGCATAGCTAAATGTAAAGTGACCATTACCGTTAGTACCGAGTCAATTACTCTTGACAAGACCTCTCTCTCTTTGGTAGTTGGCGAGACAGCGCAGTTAACCGCCACAGTTAAGCCTGATGATGCCACGGACAAGAAAGTGGCCTGGGCTTCATCCGACGAGTCTGTGGCTAAAGTTTCCAACGGCAAGGTGACCGCCGTCAAGTCAGGCAAGGCAACCATAACTGCTAAATGTGGTGACAAGATCGCCGAGTGCGCAGTGACGGTGACAGTTCCGACAGGTTCTGTAACCCTTGACAAAACCACCCTCTCTTTGGCCGTTGGCGAGACAGAACAGTTGACGGCTACTGTGAAGCCAGACGATGCCACGGACAAGAACGTGACTTGGACTTCATCCGATGAATCAGTAGCCAAGGTTGTCAACGGCAAGGTGACCGCTGTCAAATCCGGCAAGGCGACGATAACCGCCAAGTGCGGCGGCAAGACCGCCGAGTGCGCAGTCATCGTGACCGTTCCGACGGGATCTGTGACTCTTGACAAAACATCACTCTCATTGGCTGTTGGCGAGACAGTACAGCTGACGGCTACAGTGAAACCTGACGATGCCACGGACAAGAACGTGACTTGGACTTCATCCGATGAATCAGTAGCCAAGGTTGTCAACGGCAAGGTGACCGCTGTCAAATCCGGCAAGGCGACGATAACCGCCAAGTGCGGCGGCAAGACCGCCGAGTGTGCCGTGACGGTAACTGTTCCGACAGGTTCAGTGACCCTTGACAAGACATCTCTCTCTTTGGCTGTTGGTGAGACAGCGCAGTTGACCGCCACGGTGAAGCCGGACGATGCCACAGATAAGAACTTGGCCTGGACCTCATCTGACGAGTCTGTCGCCAAAGTTGATAACGGCAAGGTGACCGCCATCAAGGCTGGCAAGGCAACGATAACAGTCACGTGCGGTGGCAAGGCAGCAGAATGCGCAGTGACGGTGACTGTCCCGACAAGTTCGGTTACCCTTGACAAAGCCACCCTCTCTTTGGCTGTTGGCGAGACCGCACAGTTGACCGCCACTGTGAAGCCTGACGATGCAACAGACAAGAATGTAAGTTGGACCTCATCCGACGAGTCTGTCGCTAAGGTTGACAACGGCAAGGTGACTGCTGTTAAGGCGGGCAAAGCGACAATTATTGCGAAATGCGGAGGCAAGACCGCCGAGTGCGCAGTCACTGTAACGGTTCCGATAACCTCATTAACTCTTGACAAAACGTCTCTCTCATTGGCCGTAGGTGAGACAGCTCAACTAACTGCTACAGTAAAACCTGATGATGCCACTGACAAGACCGTGACTTGGAGTTCGTCAAATGAATCCATCATCACGGTCTCTAATGGAGAAGTTTACGCGGTGGCTGAAGGCACGGCCGTAATATCTGCTGTGTCAGGTGATAAACTGGCTCAATGTACCGTAACAGTGAGTGTGCTGAATAATATCATATATTACACATCCTCGGATCAAAACATAATAACTCCATATAATACGGGTGCATTTGGCAGTAATATTATTGCCAATAAGTACGAAAATGGACTGGGCCGGATAGTGTTTGATGGTCCTGTGATCAAGATAGGTAAGGCTGCATTTTATCAATGTAATACTCTTCTTTCCATACAACTGCCTTCCACTATCACTGTCATAGATAATAATTCATTTAATGAATGTGAACAATTACAATTATTAGAGATCCCTAGTGGTGTAACATCAATAGGCAATAGTGCTTTTGAACAATGCGAATTATTAAAAGAAATAATAATTCCCGATACGGTTATATCAATAGGTGATAAAGCGTTTTATTGTTGCTCTAACCTTACCAATATTGAACTTTCCGAATCAGTTCAGTCTATAGGAGAAAATTGTTTCTTTTGTTGTCTCAAATTAAAGAATGTAAATATTCCTCATAAAATAACAAAACTAGACAACTCTGTTTTTCAATGCTGTTATAATTTGGAATTGGATGAAATTCCTATCAATATTAAATCGATAGGTAATAGAACATTCAATCAATGTCATAGTATTAAAAAAATCAAATTTCATGAAGGACTTGAAACGATAGGTTTTCATGCTTTTTCAGAGACATCAATCTCCGATCTCATAATTCCCAATAGTGTTACATCAATAGGAACGTCCGCATTTAAAGACTGCAAACTATTGAAAAATATACTATTTGGTAAGGGGCTTGTTAGTATTCCTGCTGAATGCTTTAGTGGCACGGCATTCTCATGTATTTCTATTCCCGAAAACTTTACTCATATTGGAGACAAGGCATTTTCTAAATGCGATTATTTATCAAAGGTCTATTTGCCAAGTACTATTGGACAGATGTGTGGTGCATTTGATTCTAGTCAAAATTTAAAGACTGTGTATTTAAAAGCGACAACTCCACCAGATATAACTAATATATTCGGCTCTATTAATACTAATACATTTTATATCAGCGTTAAAGAAGATCTTTGTATTTATGTGCCAAAGGTGTCAGTTGATGCATACAAATCGAAGTGGAGTTACTACAAAGACTACATTCAAGGCTATGATTATTAATTTAGGGTTGATGATAGGTCAAATGGCCCTATCATCAACGTTAACTCAAAAAGTGATATTATGCCATCTCCAGATTTAGAAAGAAGCGTTGACCAGTATTGTGATTTGGTCGCAAATAAAGTCATACAAAGTCGTCAGAAATCAAGACAGAAGGATTATCCTTCAGTAGTAGTATCTTGTAAAATGAATGGAGGAAATAATCGGATATACAACGCGATGTCGTCAAAACCGATACCAGGAATGTATGAATTGCCGTTGGAAATCGCTTTGACTCGATTAGGAGGTGTGGGCCAACATTCCCGAAATGGTTGCCCATACATAATCGGCAATTGCGCTGAGCCACATGCGGCGAATAAGTTGCTCAAAAACACAGCTGTCGCTGTGGGATTAGAGCAGATTCTGTTTAGTACGGCGTTACGTCCAAGAACAAGGCAAGTCATTCCTTACTGCGCTAATTGCAGGGCGGTATTTCCAAGTTTAACACATCAGAGGTAATATTATGGAAAAGAAATATACTGAATCGGAAATCCATACAAGAGATATTGATTGGTTCTGTGCAATCAATGGAGTTTATGTTCACGTGGCATCCGCTGGTGGTGATATTCCTAGAATTATCAATGACCGTAATGTGTTGAGGCCATGCCAACGAGCGGTGGAAGCACTCGAGGATATTAATACTGATGAGGAGGTGCATATCAATGATGCCTTCTTGAGAAGAATGAATGTGAACCTTGAATCTTACTTGCCATCTTTTGTTCGTATGGCAAAGAAAGGGTTCTATTCATTTGACCGTACAAATATTAATGATCCGGATGATGATCATTATCATTTGGTTGCTTGGCCTACTCATCCTGTGGACAATGTCGAAAACATACCAGTGATAAACTCGGATAGGTTAGATTTTGATAATCCAGATCTGATGAACGACATCCCTCTGAAGGAAATAATTGAACATTCGTTACTTAATCATTGATCAAGATGAGAAAGATAATGACGATATTCTTTGCGCTGTTTCTTCTTTTCTCCTGCGGCAAGTACGATGATTCGGCAGTTCGTTCGGACATCAAGGAGCTTGAATCTAGAGTGACGGCATTGGAGCAGCAGTGCCGTTTGATGAACGGGAACATCTCGGCGCTGCAGGCGTTGGTCTCGGCGGTGCAGGGGCGGGACTGCGTGGTGAGCGTGGCGGACCTTAGTGACGGGACGGGATATTCAATCACGTTCGCTTCGGGGAGGACGGTCACCTTGCGCAACGGGAAGGACGGAAAAGACGGAACTGACGGGAAGGACGGCGCTGACGGGAAGGACGGTAACGATGGCAAGGATGGAACTGACGGGAAGGACGGTAACGATGGCAAGGATGGAACTGACGGGAAGGACGGACACACACCGACCGTGAGCGTCAGGCTGGACTCGGACGGGGTGTATTACTGGACCATCGACGGGGAATGGCTGCTAGACGGAAGCGGGAAGAAAATCCGCGCGCAGGGGGCCGACGGCAAGGACGGTACGGATGGCAAAGACGGAAGTGACGGCACTGATGGAACCAACGGAGTCACCCCTAAACTGAAAATCGAGGACGGTTGGTGGTTCGTCTCTTATGACGAGGGGAAAAACTGGACGAAACTGTATAAGGCCACCGGGGAGGACGGGGACGCGTTCTTCTCCAGCGTGACGGACAACGGGGAGACGGTGACCGTCAAACTGAAGGACGGGACGACCTTTGATATTCCCAAAGCCAAGGGGGAACTGGGGATCCGCTTCTCCGAGTCGGAGGACATCGGCGTCAGCGCGGGGGAGACGAAGGTCATTGAATATACTATCGTGAACGGATCCACTGAGACCTTGGTCAAGGTGTTCGGACAGAACGGCTGGAACGCCAAGGTACAGAAGACGGATGCTTCTAAAGGCACGATCATAGTGACGGCTCCGTCTCCTCTGGTCGAGGGCGAGGTTGTCGTGCTGGTCTATGAGGGGGATTCCAAGACGGTCGTGAGATTCCTGAACTTCGTCAAAGGTACCATCAGCGCGCCTAAGGAGGCATATTCATTCTCCGGAAAGGAAGGAACCTATGAGGTGAATCTGGACACGAATGTTGACTATGATGTGAATATCCCTGCGGAGGCCTCGTCGTGGCTGAGTTATGACGGACTCCAGACCAAGGCGATGCGTCAGGATTGGCTCGGCTTCCATGTCGCGCAGAATTTCGGTCCGGATCCCCGCACGGCTGTGGTCACGATCACCGACAAGGCGAAGGAGAACACGGTGAAGATCTCGATCACGCAGAAGGTGTGGGATGCCATCGACATACCGGACGCCAACTTCAAGGCGGCGCTTGTGGAGAAATTCGACAAGGATGGAGACGGAGAGATAAGCCGGGAGGAGGCTAGTGATGTCAAACAGATTTCGGTGATGAATAAGAAGATTAAATCAGTGGAAGGAATTCACAATTTTGAGAATATGACATTCTTTGATTGTTCGTATAACGAGTTGTCATCTATTGATTTGAGCCACAATCCGAAACTAACCATGCTGAGCGTTGCCCATAACTTAATCTCCAAGATAGACTTGAGCATGGTCTCTCTGAATATGCTGACCTGTTTCGAAAACAATCTGTCTGCCATTGATTTAAGTAACCAGACAAACTTGACGATGCTGTCTTGCGGCATTAATCCATTAAAGACACTTGACTTGAGTAAATGTGCTCAGAACATTGAGTGGATAATCGCTGAAGGCTGTACAAGCCTGACCGAAATCTATATCCGCAAAGGTCAGACAATCAAGAGTAAAGACATCCCTTCAAATACAATAATCAAATACCTTACCCCTGACGGCACCGTCACCCTCCTCCAGCGGCACACAGTAGGCCGCGGCATCAAGTTCGTCATCATGGGTGACGGCTACCTGAGCAGCGGCTTGGCTTATGGCAACGGTTCCAAGTCAAAATTCGACACTTGGGCGGACCGTGCCATGGAGGCCATCTTCGCCGAAGAGCCGTACAAAACCTTCCGTAACCGCTTCGACGTCTATTCGGTGGCGGTGGAATCCACGACGGAAACCTTCAACGGCGGCACGGCGCTCGGCTGCACCTTCGGCAGCGGCACCCGGATCAACGGCAACAGCGAAAAGGTCTTTGAATATGCCCGCAAGGTGCAGGGCGTGGAGCTCACCAAGTCGGTTGTCATCGTGATCCTGAACTCCACCCGCTACGCCGGCACATGCTGGTACTGGTCTGACAACAGCGCTATCGCCTACGTCCCTACCACCTACAATGATGTGACGGAGTTCTCGCAGACAATGCGCCACGAGGCCGGCGGCCACGGATTCGCCAAACTGTTGGATGAATATTACTATTCAGGAACCATTCCATCAAGCGAGATTTCATCCTATAAATGGTGGTACAACGCCATCGGTGCCGGAGCGAATGTAGATTTCACCACCGACCGCACGAAAGTCCGTTGGTCTCACTTCCTGTCTGATTCCCGTTACTCCGGCCAGGTTGGTGTGTACCAAGGTGCTCTGACCTACCAGTACGGAGCCTACCGCCCGACAGACCAGAGCATAATGCGCCACAACATCGGCGGCTACAACGCCCCTTCCCGCGAGGCGATCTACAAACGCATCATGCAACTGTCGGAAGACAGCGGTTGGGAATATGACTACGAAACCTTCGTGGCCTACGATGCCGTCAACCGCTCGAATACCTCGCAGACTCACCGCCGCGAGGAACTCCGCGACTTCGACGAACGCACTTTCATCCCGCTCGCCCCACCGGTATTTGTTGATGGTCCGGCACCCGCTGCCCATCAATGAAGACCGTGGCCTTGACCGATAAAGCACCGTGTTCTGGTCTTGATTTTATGACCAGAATATGGTGCCTTTCCTTTGATATTCAGAAACTTCCCAGTCATTGGCCTGATTATCAGCGAGTGGTAAGTAAGGCGTTAATTATCAAAGGAATAGTATATTGCCTTTGGCTGTTATTGACTAAAGATAGAGTGCTAAAATCTTGATTGTTAGTGCTTTATTTATCACGGTCGCTTCGACAGGCTCAGTGACCGGCTTGGGAAAGAAACAATAGTTGGCTTTGGGAAAATTACAACAGTTTCTTTATCTCTTCCTCGTCTGGCAGAAGTTCTTTCAAACGCTCCTGACTTGACTTGTAGGTGGCGACACCCATCGGTTTGGTGTAATCCTGAAGGACATACTCAACATAAGCACGGTCGGCATCCTTGCACAGAACGATCCCGACAGACGGATTTTCGCCTTCGATGCGTTCCTCATCGTCGAGGACTCGGAGATAGGCGGCTAGTTGACCGAGGTACGCCGGTTTGAAAGAGCCTTTCTTTAATTCAATGACTACCAGTGACCTCAAGACTCGATTAAAGAATAGCAGGTCAACCCAATGATCGTGCCCAAGCTTGTCGTAATGTACCTGATTGCCAAGATATGAGAAGCCACGTCCGAATGTCATGATAAAGTTCTTGATATTATGGACTATCTCGTTTTCTACCACACGTTCGTCAATGTCTTCATCCCTTTCGCCCAACTGCTCGACATTGATGTAGTCCAGCAGATATTCATCTTTGAACATCTGGATTGCCTGAAATGCCCGCTTATAGTCTGGAATGGTCACGCCAAAGTTATTCGGCATTTTGCCTTGATTATGGTAGGCATCCTCGGCAATCTTTTTTTCTAGGGCGTCAACGGACAGGCTGAGATCGGCACAAAGCAGGATATAGAATTTTCGCTCCTCGACATCTTTCACCTTCGTGATAATTATGCAATGATGGGTAAAGCCTATACTCAAGAAGGCTGTCCACGGGAAGTTCGAGAAATTCGCCAGTTGTAGCTGTCGAATTTTATTATTCTCAGAATCAGCAACCTGCAATTCGCCAGTCATGACTGGCGAAGTTGCTTAAAGCGACTTCCATTCTTCATAGAAAGCTCGCATTGACTTCAGGTTTGATGGAGAGAATCCTCTCAGCCCAGGTATCTCACGGCGCAACTGTTCGCTGATTGTCGCAATGGCTCCCTTTCACCAGAAACCCTCGCGGCTATTGTATGAGATGAACCGTCCAATGCCATAGTACAAAGCCAGTTGCTCCTGATTCACACCCTTCAAAGCTTTCGCTTGGCTCTGCAGAATAGCGGTTTTATCTGCTTGACAGCATCATTGTATTGTGTGGAAAGTTTCTCTTTCATACTCGTCAATTATAGTATTATTGGTGGGTGAATGCCAGAGCTTGACCGGAAGGGGAGTCGGGGAGGAGACGGCTGTCGGCGATAACTTGTTTGCCGTTGAGGAACACACGATCGATGACACCACGAAGTGTTGTACCTTCATACGGTGACCAACCGCACTTGTAGGCGACATTTTTTACTGAATATTCCTGCTCAGGAACATTGCGAACCAAATCAGCGTGACTCTTGACGGAATATTCCTGCTCGGGATCGAGGATAACCAAGTCGGCGTAGTTGCCGACCTTCAGGTGGCCTCTGTCTTTTATTCCGAGGATTTCGGCCGGTCTCTCCGAGAAAGCTGAGGCGATTCGTGAAAGACTGATCAGAGCCTCGTCATCGGCGTTTTTCCCTTCGTTGTACAAAGCCGCGGCTGTCAGCAGGGCCGAAAGTGACTGCTGGACTGAAGGCATGCCGGAAGGACATTTCAGATAGTTGTCCACTTTCTCTGAAAGCAGGTGAGGAGCGTGGTCGGAGCCTATGGTGTCGATTATGCCTTCCGCAAGACCTTTCCTCAGAGCCTCACGGTCAGAGGCCGACTTGATGGCCGGGTTGCATTTCACCTTCCCCTTCAACTTCTCATAGTCCTCGTCGCAGAACCAAAGATAATTCGCTGAGGTCTCAGCGGTTATATTCGGGTTGTGAATTTTGGCGGCGCGGATCATCTCCACCTCCTCGGCAGTCGAGACATGAAGCACGTGAAGCCGGGTGCCATATTCAATGGCCATCGCAAGAGCTTTGGCGGTGGAGCGGATGCAGGCCTTGCGGCTGCGGATCCGAGGATGCTCGCTGAAAGGAATATCCTCGCCGAACTTCGCCTTGGCGGCCTCCAGATTTGCCTTTATGATTCCCTCGTCCTCACTGTGGATCAGAATCGGCATCCCTTGAATCCTGAACAAATCGGAAAGAGCCTCATTGTCGTCCACGAGCATATTCCCGGTGGAAGAGCCCATAAAGACTTTGATGCCACCGAACTCTGCGCCTTGGCCTTCGGCAAGATATTCCCGGATCATCGCCGCGTTGTCGTTTGTGGCCCCGATGTGGAATCCGTAGTTTGCCCACGAGCGTTCGCCGGCCCGGTTCAGCTTGTCTTGAAGAGTCTCCAAGTCGGTTGTCGGAGGCTTCGTGTTCGGCATATCGAAGAAGGATGTGACCCCGCCGAGCAAGGCAGCCTTTGACTCGCTTCCGATGTCGGCTTTCCACTCCATACCAGGTTCCCGGAAATGCACGTGAGCGTCTATTCCGCCGGCCATCAGCACCTTGCCGTCCAAGTCAATGATCTCCGAGTCCGGGAAAGCCTGAACGGCAGCAGAGTCGTCCAGGTCGGAACCGCCACGGTGCCATATTCCCGCAATCCGCTCTCCATCAATGGCAAGGGCTCCCTTCTTCGAGGAAGCCCCTGTCACTATGTTGGCGTTGGTAAGTAAGATTCTTGCCATTTGTTATCCTTTTCTGTGGAATTTTCTGAATTTCAGGCGGATGACACCCCAGAACGCCTCTCCGAAGATTCCTCCGCTCATCTTGGACGTGCCAAGTTTGCGGTTCACGAATATGATCGGGACCTCCGCCAGCTCGAATCCCAGTTTCCAGGCCGTGTACTTCATCTCGATCTGGAATCCGTAGCCCTTCATCCTCACATCGTCCAGGTCGATTGTCTCCAAAGCCTTGCGGCTGTAGCACTTGAAGCCGGCCGTGCAGTCGTGGATCTTCATCCCAAGGACTGTCTTGACGTAGATTGACGCGAAGTAGGACATCAGAATCCTGCCGATCGGCCAGTTCACCACACTGATTCCGTCGCAGTAGCGGGAGCCGATGGCGACGCCTCCGCATTCCGCGCAGGCCTTGTAGAGTCTTGGCAGATCCTCCGGGTTGTGGGAGAAGTCAGCGTCCATCTCGAAGATGTAGTCGTAGCCGTTCTCCAAAGCCCATTTGAAGCCGGTGAGATACGCTGTGCCAAGCCCTAACTTGCCCGAGCGCTCGATCAGGAACAACCTCTCCGGGAATTCCGTCTGGACTTTCTTGACAATCGCGGCGGTCCCGTCAGGAGAGCCGTCATCAATAATCAACACATTGTACTCTCCTTCAAGCGAGAATACTTTTCTGACAATCGCTTCAATGTTCTCTTTCTCGTTGTAAGTCGGAATTATGACGACTTTCCTGTCCATAGTATAAAGTTATTATTTAGTTTTCATCATTTCCTTGACCGCAGCCTCAAGTTGCTTGTCTTCGCCCCTGAGGACGGATGCCGGGTCATTGTCAACCTTGATGTCTGGCTCAATCTGTTGGTTCTCAAGATATTTGCCTTCCTTGAGGCCGAATGAACCGACCTGAGGGATTCCAAATACCATACCATTAATCTGGGTCTCCCACCAAACGGCGGTCATAGTGCCCGGAACCGGCATTCCGATCAGTTTGCCTACTCCAAGAGTCCTGTACGTGTACGGGAATCCGCAGGCGTCAGAGTAGTTGTCCTCGCACATAAGCACGCAGGATGGTTTTCTCCATTTGTTGTACGGCTCGCTGCCGATGTACTGTCCCCTTGGCATAAACCTTATATATTCCTTGCCGCTGAGGAAGGTCGCGAGGTCGTCGTGCAGCCATCCGCCGCCGTTGTGCCTTGTGTCAACCACAGCCGCGTCAGCCGCCCTGTACTTGCCGAGCAGTTTTGAATATACCGTCCTGAAGCTTGGCGAGTCCATTCCCTGGACGTGCGTGTAGCCCACTTTACCGCCTGACATCTTGTCCGTCATTTCCTCTCTCTGCTTCACCCACCTGCGGTACATAAGGGATGATTCTGAATATCCCGGCTCGATGAACAGCTCGACATCCTTCTTTCCTTTCTTCACAACGATGGCAACCTTCTTGCCGGCCTTGTTCCTGAGAAGACCGAACCAGCTCTCGCCAGCCTTTATCGGCTGTCCGTCAATGGATTCGATGATGTCTCCGGCCTTGATTTCTGAATCAGCGAGATTCAACGCACCGCCCGGAAGCACCTCGGCTATCTTCAGTCCATCGCCTTCGTAATCATAGTCATAAATGGCTCCCAGCCAACCCATTGTGAACTTTGAGCGTTGACTGTAGCGTGCTCCGGTGTGGGAGCCGTTCAGCTCTCCAAGCATCTCGGAGAGAAGATCCTGGAAGTCAAAGTTGTTGGCGATGTATGGCATAAACCGCTCGTAGTTCTTCTTGTAACCAGCCCAGTCGATTCCGTGGATCTGTGGATCGTAGAACTTCTCGTTCACCTGCTTCCAGACGTGGCCGAAGATGTAGTCCCTCTCGGCCTTAGGCTTGAACTCATAGTCTCCCGAGAACGAGATTGTGCTCGTCGCTCCGCTGGCGATCGTGATCTTCGTGATAGAGCTTCCTGTGAAAACATAGAGATCCTTGTCGTCGGCTGACGGTACCAATGAACCGTACACTCCCTTCTTGATCACTTTCACGTCACCTTTCTTGATGTCCATCTGGCAGAGGTCATAGCTCTTCTCCAACCTTGTGGTGTAGAATAACTTGGTTCCGTCCTGGGTGAGATAGAAGTCGCCGAGTCTTCCGGAGAAGCGTGTCAGGCGGGCTGTGCGGAACTCCCTGTTCTCCAGGTCAAGGACGAGTTTCTCAGGCTTCTCCGCCTGCTTGACAGAATCTTTCTTTTCCTTCTTCTCCTCTTTCTCGATCTTCTTCTCGGACTTGTCTCCGTCCTCAAGTGCCTTGGCGATCTCAGCGTCCTCCTTGTCCTGGTAGAACTTGGTCATCTCCTTTCCGTCGAAGAACATAATGTAGATGTCGCTCTCGGCTCCCCAGCTTCCGTGGCTGCGGTAACCGTCCTTGTCTGATTCCCAGGCCATCGCCTTGCCTTTGAGCGTCCATTTGAAGTTCCCGTCGGAATAGCCGCTTTGGGTCAGGTTCGTGATCTCGCCGCTCTCTATGTCGATCAACGCGATGTCGGAATTGTTCCATCCGCCGTTGATCTGGTAGTTGCTAAGGAGATATTTGCTGTCCGGGCTCCACTCGAAGCCCTGGTCGCCGTCAGCGTAGGAGTAATTCACGCCTTTAAGCAAAGACTTTTCCTTTCCGTCCTTGGTCGATTTGATGACCAGTTCGGTCCTGTCGCGCAGGAACGCCACCCATTTCCCGTCCGGAGAGACAACGGGCTGGAAGCATGTCTCGCTTTCCGATGTCACAAGCTCTTCCTTGAACTTGGTGGCATAGGTGAACCTCTTTTCCTTCTTGTCGGTCAGCGAAGTCTTGTATATTCCCCAATGACCGTTCCTTTCCGATGAATAGTAAAGCTCGCGTCCGTCCTTTGAGAAGCTGACGTTGCGCTCCTGCTCCGGTGTGTTGGTGATTCTCTTCGTGGTCTTGTAGTCGGCGGACGTGACGAAGACATCGCCTCTGATCACGACAGCGATCTCTTTTCCGTCAGGGGACACCGCCATAGAGGACGCTCCGGTCGAGAAGGTGAGATATTCAACATCATTCTCGGTCTCGTCCTTCGCCACGGTGATGTCGAGCTTCTTGGGCTCGCCGCCGTCCGTCATTGTGTAGAGGTCTCCGTTCCAGGAGAAGCAGAGCGTGCCGTTGCCGGCCACGGAAAGGAATCTTACCGGGTTGTCCTTGAATTTCGTGAGTTGGGTTGATTTGCCCGGCTCGGTGATGGACGCTTTGTGGACGTTGAGTGTCCCGTCGGCTTCGGATATATAATAATATGTCTTTCCGTCAGCGGCGAAGACCGGATTCCTGTCCTCTCCGATGAATGATGTCAGTTTCGTGAATGTCCCGTCGCCGGTGACCCTGAACCTCTCACCCTGAGCCGAAGCTGGCTTATAGAGCCAGATGTCCCTTGTCACGGATGACTGGTGGTGCTTGCGGAGTGGATCCTCGTAGCCTTTGTAGTCTTCGTAGATGACCTCTCCTGAGTTGTTCACACTCATAGCCATGAGAGGCATTGAGGTTACAAGTTGAGGCCTGCCGGCTTTCTCGTCAACCTGCCAGACCTGCGGGCTGCCCGGGAATCCGCCATAGACGGCGTCCTGCTGGATGTTTGCCTGGAACAGAACCCTGCCGCCGTCAAGCACGCAGAGAGGAGTCTCGTTACCCGGGTAATCTGTCAGTCTTCTCGGAACACCACCCTCGGAGGAAGTGATGAATATGTCCTTGGAGCCAGCCCTGTAGGAAGAGAACACGATCCTCTTCCCGTCCGGAGTCCAGAGGGGATCCGAGTCATAGGCTTGGTTCGTGGTGATCTGGAGTGCCCTTCCGCCGTTGACATCAACCGTGAAGATGTCGCCTTTGTAGCAGAACGCCACTTTCGTTCCGTCTGGGGAGATCGCGCTTTTCCTGAGCCATTTCGGCGTTTCCTGCGCTGTCATGGCCGTGGCTGTCGCCATGACAGCCGCAGCCAGAATCAATGTTCTTCTTAAGGTCATATTCATTGATATTAATTAATATGTGAGCCGCCCGGGCGACTATTTGACAAAAGTATCAATTTTTACCGATATTTTACTATTTTTGTGACTGCGAAAATGCTAAAATTAATATTCTATAAATATTATGAACAGAATCGATTGTTTTGTCCCGTTCGTGAGCGATGAGCAGGTGGCTGTGACCGCCGCGAACCTCCGCGCCGAGTCCGAGGTCGCCAAGGTTGAGTTTCTTGACGCGGCCATATTCAAAAGCACAACCGGCATCAGGAAGATTGCCGAGTCCGCGGCCGCTCCTTTCACAATGATTTACACCAAGACGACGGAACTCAGTTTCGGCCAGTTCGCCCTTGAGCGCTTCCTTTCAATCGCCGAGGATTCCTCCGCCGCCATGGTCTATGCCGACCATTTCAACGAGGTGGACGGCAACCGCGCCTTCGCTCCGGTGATCGACTGCCAGGAGGGCGCGCTCCGCGATGACTTCGATTTCGGCTCTGTGCTGATCTACAGAACCTCCGCGTTGAAGGAAGCCGTCGCCAGAATGGACGTTGACTATGAATATGCCGGCCTCTATGACCTGCGCCTAAAAGTCTCCCAGAGGGGAAGCCTTGTCCACATCAATGAATATCTTTACTACGAGATCGAGACCGACACCCGCAAGTCCGGCGAGAAACTCTTCGACTATGTGGATCCGAAGAACCGTGCCGTTCAGATCGAGATGGAAAAGGCTTGCACACAGCATCTTAAGGATGTCGGTGGCTATCTGGAACCGAAATTCAAGCATATCGAGTTCTCGGATGATTCCTTTGAATATGAGGCCTCTGTCGTCATCCCTTGCAAGAACAGGGTGCGCACGATAGGCGACGCTCTGACTTCCGCGCTGAATCAGAAGACCACTTTCAAATATAACGTGATCGTGGTTGACGACAACTCCACTGACGGAACCGTTGATGTCATCAAGAAGTTCATCGATGACCCTAAGCTCGTATATATCGCGCAGGACAAGAGTTACCATGCGATCGGTGGCAACTGGAACGCCGCCCTGCACCATCCAAAGTGCGGAAAGTTCGCCATCCAGCTGGATTCTGACGATGTTTATTATGATGAGAACACAGTGCAGAAGTTCGTGGACGCTTTCTATGCCCAGAACTGTGCTATGGTTGTCGGTACCTATAGAATGACGAATTTCCAGATGGAGACTCTGCCTCCTGGAATCATCGATCATCGTGAGTGGACTCCGGAGAATGGCCGTAACAACGCTCTGCGCATAAATGGTCTTGGCGCTCCGCGCGGATTCTACGTTCCGATGCTTCGTACGATCAACTTCCCTACGACGAAGTATGGGGAGGACTATGCGGTGGGTCTTCGCGTCTCCAGAGAGTACCAGATAGGCCGAATCTACGATGTTGTCTATAATTGTCGCCGTTGGGACGATAATTCCGACGCTTCGCTCGATATCGACAAAGTAAACGCTAACAACCTGTATAAGGACAGGATACGTACTTGGGAGCTGCAGGCGAGAATAAAAATGAATAAAAAAAGTTAAAAATTTTTCAGAAAAAGTTTGCAGGTTCAAAAATAATGTCTACCTTTGCATTCCCGTTCGGAACGAAACACAAACGATCTGAACAGGAATGCAAACAAGTTCATTGAAAAGACTGAAGGAAGTACAACAAGTACCGAGAACGAAATGAGAGCGTTGATTCTTTTTTTTAGGAAAGATGAATAAGTTGTCGGGGTCGAACTGGAAATATGTGTATTATACAAAGAAGAGTTTGATCCTGGCTCAGGATGAACGCTAGCGGCAGGCTTAACACATGCAAGTCGAGGGGCAGCGCGGGATAGCAATATCCTGGCGGCGACCGGCGGAAGGGTGCGTAACGCGTGAGCGACATGCCCGTTGCCCGGGGACAACCGGTGGAAACGCCGACTAATCCCCGATGGGATACGATGCTTCATGGCATTGTATTGAAAGTTACGGCGGCGACGGATTGGCTCGCGTCCGATTAGCTTGTTGGCGGGGTAACGGCCCACCAAGGCTACGATCGGTAGGGGTTCTGAGAGGAAGGCCCCCCACAATGGGACTGAGACACGGCCCATACTCCTACGGGAGGCAGCAGTGAGGAATATTGGTCAATGGGCGGAAGCCTGAACCAGCCATGCCGCGTGCGGGAAGGAGGCCCTATGGGCTGTGAACCGCTTTTGCCTGGGGGCAATAAGGGCGTCGCGCACGTCCGATGAGAGTACCAGGCGAATAAGCATCGGCTAACTCCGTGCCAGCAGCCGCGGTAATACGGGGGATGCGAGCGTTATCCGGATTCATTGGGTTTAAAGGGTGCGTAGGCTGTGCGTCAAGTCGGGGGTGAAATTCCGGTGCTCAACACCGGGGCTGCCCTTGATACTGTCGCGCTGGAGTGCGGATGCCGCCGGAGGAATGAGTGGTGTAGCGGTGAAATGCTTAGATATCACTCAGAACACCGATTGCGAAGGCATCTGGCGAATCCGTAACTGACGCTGAGGCACGAAAGCGTGGGGATAGAACAGGATTAGATACCCTGGTATTCCACGCCGTAAACGATGATGGCTAACCGCCGGCGACACACTGTCGGTGGCCAAGCGAAAGCGATAAGCCATCCACCTGGGGAGTACGTCGGCAACGATGAAACTCAAAGGAATTGACGGGGGCCCGCACAAGCGGAGGAACATGTGGTTTAA
>ERZ827088.495-NODE-495-length-58146-cov-3.957153_pt1 | contig 58146 bp, 40 predicted proteins | sample MGYA00519922_ERZ827088 | MGnify/ENA primary metagenome ERZ827088 (study PRJEB31778, sample SAMEA3449254) | human gut metagenome | biome: human gut; feature: human-associated habitat; material: faeces | place: United Kingdom | collected 2010/2012 ...
TCCGCGTCATCCCGGCCATCGGCCGGAAGGCGGGCGAGGTGCTGGACTTCGGCGGCCTGCTGGGCTACGGCCCCATCATGCCAGTCAACAGCCACGACCCCTCGGTGTTCATCAACCGCGGCGGCCGCCTGCCGGCTCCCATGCAGTCGCTGAAGAACTGAGAACCCTCTCAGTCATCTCGCATTCGCTCGGAGCAGCTGTATAAATCACCTTTTACAGACCCATCCTCTGGATATCATTTCCAGAAGAAGGGTCTGTTTTTTTATGGGTAAGATGCTTTCCCGGCGGCAGATGCAGCACCTGTGCATCTGCCTTGCGCTCGGACTTTTGCTGTGCAGCCTGTGGCAGGCGGCGGCCTGGAGCCGCACCCAGCTGCACACCGGCGATGCGGTATGTGCCGATACCCTGCGGCTGCACATCCGCGCTGCCAGCGATTCCGTGGCCGACCAGAGCGCCAAGCTCCGGGTGCGGGACGCCGTGCTGGCCTGTCTGGACGCTGCCTGTCCCGCCGGGAACCAGACCGACGCCCGCAGCTGGGCGGCCCGGAACCTGTTCACTTTGCAGCTCGCCGCCCGGCACGCGCTGGCCCGGTGCGGGGTGGACGCCCCGGTGCAGGTGCAGCTGGTCAACATGTACTTCCCGGCCCGGCAGTATACCGGCGGCTGCCTGCCCGCCGGGCGGTACGATGCGGTGCGCATCACCATCGGCTCCGGCAGCGGGCAGAACTGGTGGTGCGTGCTGTACCCCGGGCTGTGCCGTGCCGCCTGCGGCGGCTATGCCCTGCCGGAAGAAAACGATCTGGTGTGCGGGGACTACATCCTGCGCCTGCGCTTCGTGGACTGGTGGAACCGGCACACTGCTTCCCGCACCACCCGGGTGCTGGCCGGGTGACGCTGCCCTCCCCTGCCGCATAGCATGGAGGGAAAGGAGCGTGTGATCTATGGCGATCCCTGCTTATTATTCCCTGCTCCATCGGGGCTCCTCCGGCCCGGATGTAGCCCTGGTGCAGACCTGGCTCAACGGTGTCCGTGATGCCTGCACCTGGCATGACCCCCTGAAGGCGGACGGAAAGTTCGGCCTTTCCACCGAGAACGCCGTAAAGGAGTTCCAGCTGAAAAACAAAATGAACGTGGACGGCAAGGTGGGTGCCAACACCTGGAACGTGCTCTACACCCGCTACACCGCAAAGCACGGCCTGAACGTGCCCTACCCCGGCATCGTGCTGCGTAGCGGCGCATCCGGCGGGACGGTGCGGCTGGTGCAGCAGAAGCTCAACTCTCTGGGTGAGCGTCTGAACGCAGACGGCCGGTACGGAGCCGCCACCGCAGCCGCCGTGCAGCGGTTCCAGCGCCGCAACGGCCTTGCCGCCGACGGCAGCGTCGGTCAGGCCACCTGGGAGAAGATGTTCTGAGTTTACAATTTAAAATAATTTTCTCCTAGAACTCCCTCAGTCAAATCCTTCGGATTTGCCAGCTCTCTCACAGAGGGAGCCTTTGGCAGAGCGGAAATCGTTCCGGTTTCGTCAGAGGTCCCATCTCCGAGGGGGCTGGCATCGCGCCAGCGATGACTGAGGGAGTTTTTTTCGGCAGCCTTTTGTTTCCATCCCGTTGCGAAAGAAACCTCCGTTGTTCTATAATAGGGTAAAAATCATCTGAAAGGCGGTGTTCGCTTTTGCGTTTTGCGCATCTTTCCGACCTGCATCTGGGCAAGCGGGTGTGCGAGTTTTCCATGCTGGAGGACCAGCGGTACATTCTGGAACAGGTCCTGGCCCTGCTGGATAAGACCCCGGTGGACGGGGTTCTGCTGGCCGGGGACCTCTACGACAAGCCCGTTCCCCCGGCCGAGGCCGTGCGCCTGCTGGACTGGTTCCTCACCCAGCTGGCAGCCCGGGGCCTGCCGGTGTTTGCCATCAGCGGCAACCACGATTCCGCCGACCGTGTGGCCTTTGGTTCAGCCCTACTGGAAACCAGCCGGGTATACGTCAGCCCGGTGTTCTCCGGTGCGCCGCAGCCCATCTGCCTTGCGGACGAGCATGGCCCGGTGGATGTGTACTTACTGCCCTTTCTGAAGCCCGCTTCCGTGCGGCATGTCTGGCCGGACGAGCCCATTGAGAGCTACAACGACGCCCTTGCCTGCGTGCTGCGGCACTGCACCCCGGACCCTGGCCACCGCAGCCTGCTGGTAGCCCACCAGTTCGTGGCCGGTGCCGCCGCCTGCGAGAGTGAAGAACCTTCCGTGGGCGGGCTGGACTGCGTGGACGCGGCCCTGTTCGATGCCTTTGACTATGTGGCGCTGGGCCACCTGCACAGCCCCCAGAAGGTGGGCCGCGACACCCTGCGTTACTGCGGCACCCCGCTGAAGTATTCCTTCTCGGAAGCGCACCAGCATAAAAGCATCACCTTTGTGGACCTGGGCGAAAAAGGCTGCGTGGACATTTCTACCGCGCCCCTGACCCCGCTGCACGACCTGCGGGAGGTCCGGGGCAGCTATCTGGAACTGACCGACCGCCGCACCTACGAGGGCACCGCCACCGACGATTATCTGCACATCACCCTGACCGATGAGCAGGACGTGCCGGACGCACTGGCCAAGCTGCGGCTGATCTACCCCAACCTGATGCGGCTGGACTACGACAACCGCCGCACCCGCGAAAATCAGCAGATCACCGCGCCGGAGCGGGTGGAGAACATCACACCCTTGCAGCATCTTGCTGCCTTTTACGAACTGCAGAACAACCAGCCCCTGACCGATGAGCAGGCCGCGTTCTGCCAGCAGCTCATTGAGGACATCTGGAAGGAGGGGGAGGACGCATGAGACCGCTCCGCCTGACCCTGTCGGCTTTTGGCCCCTATGCCGCCGAGACCACCCTGGAACTGGAAAAGCTGGGCAAAGGCGGCCTGTACCTTGTCACCGGCGATACCGGTGCCGGCAAGACCACCCTGTTCGACGCCATCACCTACGCGCTCTACGACCACTCCAGCGGCGGTGTGCGTGAGGGGGCCATGCTGCGCAGCCAATATGCCGACCCCAAAACGCCCACCTTTGTGGAGCTGGAATTTGAGGTGAACGGTGCCCGCTACACGGTGCGCCGCAATCCGGAATACCCCCGCCCCAAGGCGCGGGGCGAGGGCTTTACCACCGAAAAAGCAGACGCCACCCTCACCTATGCCGACGGCCGCCCGCCGGTGACCAAGGCACGGGATGTGAACGACGCCGTGCTGGACATTCTGGGGCTGGACTACAACCAGTTCTGCCAGATCGCCATGATCGCGCAGGGGCAGTTCACCCGGCTGCTGAACGCCTCCACCGAGGAGCGCAGCCGCATTTTCCGCAAGCTGTTCCGCACCCAGCGGTACGCCAAATTGCAGGACCGTCTGCTGGAAGAAGCTTCCCGCCTGAACCAGCAGCGTCTGGCCCAGAACACCCAGCTGGACAGCCTGCTGGCCGGGCTGCAGGTCGCACCCGACGACCCGGACGCCGACGCGCTGGCCGCCCTCTGTGCCCAGACCGAGCCTGCCACCGCGCTGACCTTATTGGAGGAGCTGCTGCAGCGCCAGCAGGCCGCACAGGAGGCCGCCGCCGCATCCCTTGCCGACACCGAAGCCCGGCTGGATGCCATACAGCAGCAGCTGGGAGCCGCCCGGCAGGCCGCGCAATTGGCCCGGCAGCTGGCCGAACAACAGGCCGCGCTGGACGCCGCCCGGCCCGCACTGGATGCCGCCAAAGCTGAGAGCGCCCGCCACGCCGATGACGCCGCCCGGTTGGATGCCTTGACCGGCCAGGTGACCCAGGCCCGCACCGCCCTGACCGCCTACGACGAGCTGGACGCGCTGTGCCGGGAACAGAAGCAGGCACAGGATGCCGCGCAGCTGGCCGGGGCACTGGCCGCGAAGCGCCGCACCCAGCTGGAAGCGCTGGACGCCAGCCTTGCTGCGGCCGACACCGCCCTTGCCGTGCTGGTGGATGCCCCCACCCGGCAGCTGGCTTTGCAGAATCAGGCTGCGCAGCTGGAAGCCCGCAGCACCGCGCTGGACGCCCTTGCCCAGCGGCTGGCCGACAGCCAGAAACAGGCCCGGCAGGCCCGCCGGGCACAGGACGCCTACCGCGCCGCCGCTGCCCGGCAGGATGAAGCCCGCGCCCGGCGGGATGCACTGGACCGGGCCTTTCTGGACGCGCAGGCCGGTCTGCTGGCACAGGAGCTGACCGAGGGTGCCCCCTGCCCGGTGTGCGGCAGTACCCATCACCCGGCCCGAGCCGTCCTGCCCCGCACCGCACCCACGCAGGTACAGGTGGAGCAGGCCCGGCAGGCCGCCGAGGAAGCCGACCGTGCCGCGCAAACGGCCAGCGCCGCCGCCCAGAGCGCCCTTGCCGCTGCAGACGAAGCCCGCCGCAGCCTGCGCCGGGACGCCGAGGCCCTGCTGCCGGAGCGCTTTGCCGCGCCGGAAGGCAAACCTCCGGTGCAGCTGACCTTCGCCCTGATGAATACCGTCCTGTCCGAGGAAACTGCCGCCCTGCAGGCCGCCCGCACCGACTGCACAGCCAGCCTGCGGCAGGCCGGAGCCGACTGTCAGCGCAAGGCGCAGCTGGAAGCCGACCGGCAGGCCCACACCCGCCAGCGCCCGGCGCTGGAACAGCAAGTGCAGGAGGCTGACCGCACCGCTGCCGCTCAGTCTGCCCGCGTACAGGCACTGGAACAGCAGGTGCTTGCCAAACAGAAAGCCCTGCCCTACCCCCAGCGGGCGCAGGCACAGGCCGCACTGGACAAGCTGGAGGCCGACCGCACCGCCCTGCGCGCCGGGATGGAACAGGCCGAAACTGCCCTGCGCACGGCACAGCAGAACTACGCGGCCGCCAAAGCCGCTGTGGATGCCCTGTGCAGCCAACAGGCAGCGGCCCAGAGTTCCGCCCCGGCTCAGCCGCCGGAAACCTTACGGGAAGCGGCTGCTGAACTGACTGCCGCACGGGATGCCGCCCGCGGACAGGAAAAGCAGCTGGCCGCCCGCCTGCTGCCCAACCGCCGCATCGCGGAGCAGTACCGCACCGCCGCCGCGCAGCACGCCGCATTGGAGCAGCGCGCCCAGTGGGTGGGAGCGCTGGCCGCCACCGCCGGCGGCACCCTGACCAGCAAACAGAAGATCAAACTGGAAGCCTACATCCAGATGGACTACCTCGACCGCATCCTGCGCCACGCCAACCTCCGCCTGATGCAGATGACCGATGCCCAGTACGAGCTGGAGCGCATCGGGGCCGAGAACCAGCGCAGCCAGTCCGGCCTGGACCTTGGCGTCATCGACCACTACAACGGAACCCGCCGCAGTGTCAAGACCCTGTCCGGTGGCGAGAGCTTCAAGGCCTCGCTGGCGCTGGCACTGGGCCTTTCGGATGAAGTGCAGAGCGCCGCCGGCGGCATCCGGCTGGACACCCTGTTCCTGGACGAGGGCTTCGGCAGCCTGGACGAGGAATCGCTGGAACAGGCCATCCGGGTGCTGGCCGGTCTGACCGAGGGCGACCGGCTGGTGGGCATCATCTCCCATGTGGGGGCCCTGAAGGACCGCATCGACCGGCAGGTGGTGGTGCACAAAAACCGCACCGGCGGCTCCACCGTGGAGCTGGTGGTGTAAAACGCCCCGCCGCCGGGCATCCTAACGGCAGGAGGTGACCGCTTTTATGAATTCCCTCACGCCGTTTATCCATCATGCCCTTCCGGACCGGCCCGGGCCTTCTTCCGCGCCGGAAGCCAACTGCAGCCGGTGCAGCCCGCCGCTGGGCAAACAGCCGGACCCGACCCAGCCGCCCGGAGACCCCTCGGCACCCGGCACCCGGCTGCCCCCGCCGGAAGTGCCCGGCAATCCTCCGCACCCGGAACCGGGCAGCGCTCCGCAGGCCGGTGTGCCCATGACCGACGGCACCCCCGCCGCCTGCCGCCAGAAAAACGCGCAGGAATTTCTGGCCGGGAAGGTGCCCGGTGTGATGGCGCAATATGCCCCGGGGCTGTTCAGCACCCTGCAGCACACTCACTCGGCCTACCCCGCCCCGGATGAGGACGCCGACGCGGTGCAGCAGCTTGTGGAGTGGCGCGAAAACGCCCCTTACGGCTGAGCCGCACAAAAAATTTTCCGTTAATTTTTGCTTTACCTGTTGAAATCTTGCCGCGCTTCCCTTATTATGGTAGCAAACAAAGATAAAGGCAGGTTTTGCATTATGGCAGAGATCAAATACGAAGTCGTCGAGCGCATCGCGGTGCTCGGCAGCCGCATCGTGGAATACCGGCAGGACCAGGTCAACGACATCCTGACCGTGGAGTTGCGCACGCGCATTGTGGACTATACGCTCGAGGATGCGACCGGCGCGCTCGTCTCCGGCTCCAAGACCGCGGAAAAGTTCATGACCTATGAGTGGACGCTCATCCGCAGCAAGGACATGGTCACGCCCGCGGCGGACGAGGTGCGCGAGATCCACTGCCCGAACTGCGGCGCGCCCGTGGCGATCAACAAGAGCGCGCAGTGCGAGTACTGCGGCCAGGTGCTCGAAATCAGCACGTACGACTGGGTGCTCTCGGCCGTGCGCGGCATCTCCCAGCAGACGCGGGGAAAATAAAAAAACAACAGGGGTGGACAACGGATGAAACTGAGCAGGGACAAGAACTTCTACAAGACGCTTTTGACGCTGACGCTGACCATCGCATTGCAGAACGTCGTCGTCAACGGCGTGGGGCTCGCGGACAACATCATGCTGGGCGGCTACAGCGAGGACGCGCTCTCGGGCGTGTCCCTCGCCAACCAGATCCAGTTCCTTCTGCAGATGGTGGTCATGGGCATGGGCGAGGGCCTGATCATCATCGGCTCGCAGTACTGGGGCAAGCGGCAGATCGAGCCCATCAAGAAGATCATCAACATCGGGCTGATTTTCGCCATGGCGGTGTCGGTCCTCTTCTTTGTCGTGATCGCCAGCGCGCCGCACTGGGCGCTCTCGCTCTTCACCAACGACGAGGACGTCATCGCAGAGGGCGTGATCTACCTGCGCATCATCTGCTACTCCTACTTCTTCTTCTGCCTGACCAACACGCTGCTCAACGGCCTCAAGGCGGTGGAGACGGTCAAGATTGGGCTGGGGATCTCGATCATGACGCTGTTTGTCAACATTGCCCTCAACTACTGCCTGATCTACGGGCACTTTGGCTTTCCGGCCATGGGCACGGCGGGCGCGGCGATCGCAACCCTCATCGCCCGCATCCTGGAATCCGTGGTCGTGGTCGTCTATTACCTCAAGGTGGACAAGAAGCTGGGATACCGCCTGCGCGACCTCAAGCTCCTGGACAAGGGGCTGCTGCGCGACTATGTAAGGGTCGGAACGCCCGTCATGGTCTCCAACGCCATGTGGGGCACGGCCATGGGCATCCAGGCCTCGATCCTGGGGCACCTGGGCGGCCCGACGATCGCCGCCAACGCCATCGCCGCCAACCACCCGGAAGCGTACCTCATCATGCTGTTGATTGACGAACGTCCGGAAGAAGTAACGGACATGGCACGCACCGTCAACGCCGAAGTCATAGCCTCCACGTTCGACGAACCGGCGGAACGCCACGTGAAGATAGCCGGCATCGTACTGGAAAAAGCCAAAAGAATGGTAGAATGCGGACACGACGTGGTCATCTTCCTCGACTCCATCACGCGACTGGCACGCGCTTACAATACGGTTTCTCCCGCCAGCGGAAAGGTTCTCTCCGGAGGTGTGGATGCCAACGCACTGCACAAGCCGAAACGTTTCTTCGGAGCAGCCCGTAACATCGAAAACGGCGGTTCGCTGACCATTATAGCCACCGCACTGATAGACACCGGTAGTAAAATGGACGAAGTCATCTTCGAGGAGTTTAAGGGTACGGGAAATATGGAGCTCCAGCTCGACCGTTCGCTGAGCAACAAGCGTATCTTCCCGGCTGTCAACATCGTAGCTTCGAGCACAAGACGCGACGATCTGTTGCATGACAAACAGACCCTGGATCGCATGTGGGTACTGCGCAAGATTCTTGCGGACATGAACCCGATAGAAGCCATGACGTTCTTGAAAGACCGGATTGAACCGACTAAGAACAACGAAGAGTTCCTGATGAGCATGAATTCATAAAGCCTGAATCCTCGCACGAGGTCTATATCCGGCTTACAAATATAAGCGTTCCATCGTCTCCTTCTTTTCCGAAGACGATGGAACGCTTCTTATAAAATTCCAGTCCACAAAAGTTCTTAGATATTGAAAGGACTGTCAACGTTTCGACCTCAAGCGGTATTGCTGGGGCGACATGTGTTTCAAACGCTTGAAAAAACGTCCGAAATAAGACTGGTCAGGGAATCCGAGACTGACACTGATATCCTGTATGCTCGAATTGTTTTTATCCAATAACTTCATGGCCTCGTGCATAAGGGTTTCGTCGATAATCTGTTTGGGCGTACGTCCGATCATCCCTTTCGAGACCTGAGTAAGATATTTGGATGAAATACAAAGTTTACCGGCATAAAACTGCACTTCGTGCTCACGCGTCAGATGTTCATGAAGTAACTCCATAAAGTTCCGGAACAACTCCCGGGAGCGGGAAGAGTCCAAAGACAAATTCTCCAGACGTGCAGCCCCACACATTTCGTAAGCCCCATACACCAGACCATTCACTAAACTCAGTACTAATTCACGCGTGTATCCCCTGCCGTAATCCGCAACCGCAAAACGAAACAATTCCCGAAAATGCTCCACCAGTTTCCGGTTTTCCGTATCCACCCCCCAAATCACTTGTGTAAACAAAAGTAATAGAAAACGAGGCTCCATACGTTCCGTACTGTCCCGAAGCATAGAAGGCGGAAAAGCCATCAACGAAACTGAAAAATCCGTCGTGGAACGCAACTTCTTCAGCGGTAACTCAGGCCGCATGAAAAGTATCTGGTTCCGCTCCAAAGTATACTCATTTTCCCCTACGAAAACAGAAGCCTTCCCTCTCTCCACCATTACAAGTAAACACTTGTCTAAAGTCACCCCACTCTCTACCGTCCAATTCAAGGAAGTCCTAAAATAAAAACACTCCTGCGCCAACAACGAACGTATGTTTTCTTCCATAAAGAGATTATTTCGTTAATAGAAATCAAAATTAAGTAGAATATTCCTAAAATGCAAGGTTACTTCCCAAAATGAACAAAACAAAGGTACTTTTAACAAGCGTATACTCGCACAGTTTGTGTATTTTTGCACCGTTTTTGAGATTATTATTTTATTTATTAATTATGAATAGAGGTATTAAGACTGTTGCAACGACAGCATTTTGTTGCTTAGTTGCGTTAACTGGTTGCAATAAGCAACAACAAGCAATGGACACGGGTTCTTACAAGACAATGACCGTAAAAACCGACTCCATAGTATTACAATCACTTTACAGTGCAAGAATTGAAGGACGTCAGGATGTAGAGATATATCCGCAAGTCAGTGGAACGCTCCAACGTCTGTGCGTGCAAGAAGGCGACCGTGTCAAGAAAGGACAAACGTTATTTATCATCGACCAGGTGCCTTACCAGGCGGCCTTGAACACGGCCGAAGCCAACCTGAAAGCAGCAGAAGCAGCAGAAGCTACAGCCGATTTGACATTCAAGAGCACCAAGCGCCTGTTCGATCAGAAAGTCGTTTCCGATTTCGATTTACAGAAAGCTCAAAATAGCTTATTGAGTGCAAAAGCATCCGTAGCTCAAATGAAAGCACAAGTTGTAAATGCAAGAAACAACTTGTCTTATACCGTAGTAAAAAGCCCGGCCGACGGTGTGGTAGGCCAGCTTCCTTACCGTCAGGGCGCATTGGTCAGCAGTTCTATCCCGCAGCCTTTGACCACCGTCTCCGACAACAGCGAGCTGTATGTTTACTTCTCCGTCAACGAAGACGACTTGCTCAACATGACCCGTCAATACGGTTCGTTGGAAGAGGCAGCCAAAAAGATGCCGGCCGTGAAATTGATTCTGAACGACGGTAGCGTCCTGCCGGACAGCGGTCGCGTTGAATCCATCAGCGGAGTAATCAACACCAGCACAGGTACGGCCCAGGTTCGTGCTACATTCCCCAATGCTTCTCACCTGTTACACAGTGGAGCCAACGGTAATGTAGAAGTACCGGTATATTACAAGGACGTGATTGTCATCCCGCAGGCCGCTACATTCGAACTTCAGGACAAGGTCTTGGTCTATAAGGTCGTAGACGGAAAAGCCCAAAGTGCGAACATCGAAGTGGCTCCCAACAACAATGGTACGGAATACATTGTAACCCAAGGTTTGAACGTGGGCGATGTCATCATTGCCGAAGGTGCCGGTCTGGTACGCGAAGGTACACCTGTGGGTACAGCACAAGGTGCACAAAATCATGGTAAATAGTGAATTCTAAATTAAGTAAAAACAATGAAAGGTAACATATTTATAAAACGCCCGGTGATGGCTTTCTCCATCTCCATCCTCATTCTTATCGTAGGATTTATTTCACTGGGCACCCTGCCGATTGAGCAGTACCCGGACATTGCTCCTCCGACCGTACGTGTCTCGGCCACCTACACGGGAGCCAGCGCAGACGCTGTGATGAAGAGTGTGATCCAACCTCTGGAAGAGGCAATCAATGGTGTGGAAAACATGACTTACATGCAGTCTACTGCCACGAACTCCGGTTCTGCCGATATATCTATTTACTTCAAACAAGGGACAGACCCCGACATGGCTGCGGTGAACGTTCAAAACCGTGTAAGCAAGGCTCAAGGTTTGTTACCGGTAGAAGTAACGCAAATCGGTGTGACGACCACCAAACGACAAACCAGTTTCTTGCAAATCGGTTCGTTGTACAGCCCTAACAACCGTTATGACAAGACATTCATTGCCAACTACCTTGACATCAACGTAGTGCCCCGTATCAAACGTGTAGAGGGTGTGGGAGACGTGATGGCCATGGGTGACACGTACAGTATGCGTATTTGGCTGAAGCCGGATGTCATGGCGCAATACGGCCTTGTCCCCACCGATATTACCTCTGCCTTGGGCGAACAGAACTTGGAATCTCCAACCGGTTCATTGGGTGAGAACTCAACGAATACGTTCCAGTTCACCATGAAATATAAGGGACGTCTGACCGATATCAGTCAATTCGAAGATATCGTAGTCCGTTCTTTACCCGACGGCAATATCTTACGCGTAAAAGACGTGGCTCGTGTAGAACTCGGCACTCAGTCATACGCTTTCGACAGTAACGTAGACGGGCATCCGAGCTGTACCTTTATGGTGTTCCAGGTTGCCGGTTCAAACGCCACGGAGGTAAATGCGGAAATCTCCAAATTGTTGTCTGAGATTAACGAAGAACTTCCTGAAGGTCTGGAATTCATGACAATGATGAGTTCCAATGACTTCTTGTTTGCTTCTATCCATGAAGTGGTTGAGACATTGGTAATCGCCATCATCCTCGTTATTTTGGTGGTATATTTCTTCTTGCAGGACTTCAAGAGTACGCTGATTCCGTCCATTTCCATCATCGTTTCATTGGTGGGAACCTTTGCGGCCATGCAAATTGCAGGTTTCAGTATTAACATCCTGACACTATTCGCACTCGTGTTGGTTATCGGTACGGTGGTGGACGACTCCATTGTGGTGGTCGAAGCCGTACAATCCAAATTCGATGTCGGATACACATCGCCCTATCTGGCCACCAAAGATGCATTGTCTGATGTTACCATGGCCGTTATCACTTGTACCCTTGTGTTCATGGCTGTGTTTATCCCTGTGACCTTCATGGGCGGTACGTCCGGCATCTTCTACACTCAATTCGGTGTGACCATGGCCGTAGCCGTAGGTATTTCATGTCTGAATGCCTTGACGTTGTGTCCGGCGCTATGTGCTATGTGGATGCGTCCTGCGAGCGGAAAGAAAGGCAAAAGAAGCATTAACGGTATCGTAAAAGCCGCCTACAATGCTTCGTTCAATGCCATGATGAGCAAATATAAGAATGGAGTCATGTTCTTCATTCATCATCGTTGGATTTCATGGGGCTCGCTTGTTGTTTCATGCGTGCTGTTAGTGTACTTTATGAAGACGACCAAAACGGCATTGGTTCCTCAGGAAGACCAGGGTACGATGATGGTCAATGTCAGCATGTCGCCGGGTAGCAGTTTGGCTACTACCAACAAGACAATGGCCAAGATAGAAAACATCATCAAGCAAATTCCGGAAGTAGACCATTATTCAAAGATTTCCGGTTACGGCTTCATCGCCGGTCAAGGTACGTCTTACGGTTCTTTCATCATTCGTTTGAAAGACTGGAACGAACGTACAGGCAAGGGACAGGATGCCACTTCCGTCATGAATAAACTGAACTTCATGCTGCAAAGCATCAAAGAGGCACAATCCTTCACGTTCCAGCCGGGTATGATTCCGGGATACGGTATGGGTAACAGTATCGAATTGCAGCTCCAAGACCGCGTGGGCGGCGACCTGACTTCATTCTATCAGAATACCATGAAGTTCATCGGTGCATTGAACCAACGCCCTGAAGTAGCCATGGCATATACGACCTTCAACCCGAACTTCCCCCAATATGCTATCGACATAGATGCGGCAAAATGCAAACGCGCAGGAATCTCTCCGTCTGAAGTGTTAAGCGTATTAGGCGGTTATTGTGGTGGTATTTATGCATCCAACTTCAACTTGTTCTCTAAGGTATACCGTATCATGATTCAGGCTGACCCGAAATATCGTTTGGATGAAAAATCGCTGAACAACATCTTTGTACGGGTGAACGGCGAAATGGCTCCTATCAGCCAATTCCTCAGTGTCAAGAAGACCATGGGACCTGAAGTCACCAACCGGTTCAACCTGTTCGATGCCATTGCCTGCAACGTAAACCCGGCTCCGGGTTATTCTTCGGGCCAGACCATGCAAGCCATTGAAGAAGTATTCGCACAGACCATGCCCAACCGTTATAATTATGAATACGGCGGCATCTCACGTGAAGAGAAAGAAACAGCCGGTTCCAACGACACGGTCTTCATCTACGTGTTCTGTATCGTGCTGATTTTCTTAATTCTGTCGTGTCTGTACGAAAGTTTCTTAGTTCCGATGGCCGTTATCCTCTCCGTACCGTGCGGTTTGATGGGTTCGTTCCTCTTCGCATGGCTTTTCGGTCTGGAAAACAACATCTATCTGCAAACCGGTGTGATTATGTTGATTGGTCTGTTGGCTAAGACAGCTATCCTTATCACAGAGTATGCCACGGAACGTCGCCGAAAGGGAATGGGCATTATCGAAGCAGCCTACTCTGCAGCCCAAGTACGTTTCCGCCCGATTTTGATGACGGTGTTGACCATGATCTTCGGTATGTTGCCTTTGATGTTCGCCACAGGTGCCGGAGCCAACGGTAACAGTTCTCTGGGTACGGGTGTTGTCGGCGGTATGTTAATCGGTACTTTGGCGCTACTCTTCATTACTCCTGTATTCTTTATCGTATTCCAATACTTGCAAGAAAAGGTTCGTCCGCCTTTGCATGAAGAAGCAGACGCCCAAGTATTAGCAGAACGCCAAAAGAGTTTAGAAGAACGCAGTGCATTTAAAAGCGAAAAAGACGAACAATGAAAAAGATAATTATGACCATGACCACGGCTGCTCTGTTGAGCAGTTGCGGTCTATACAAAAGCTACGAACGCCCGGCCGACATTCAGACTGACGGTCTGTACCGCAGCGACAACACTCAAAGCGGCGACTCATTGGGCTTAGCCTCATTCGCATGGAGAGAAATCTTCACGGATCCCCAACTGCAGACTCTGATTGAAAGAGGGTTGGCACAAAACACGAACTTACGTAGTGCCCAACTGCAAATCGAACAGTCCGAAGCCTCGCTGAAGGCTGCCAAATGGGCTTATATCCCCAGTCTCGCTTTCGCTCCGCAAGGTTCGTTGGCCGGTGTGGATTGGGGAAAAGCCACACAAACTTATACCATTCCGGTATCAGCCTCTTGGCAAATAGACATCTTCGGAAGCCTGCACAATGCCAAAAAGCGTGCACAAGCCCAACTTGAAAACAGCCAGGCTTACAAACAGGCCGTACAGTCTCAGTTGATTGCGGCAATCGCCAACTATTACTACTCGCTGGCCATGCTGAAAGACCAGTTAGCCGTCAGTCAGGAAACGGAAAAACTGTGGAAGGAGAACGTCGAAACCACCCGTGCCTTGATGAATGCCGGTCAAAGCAACATGGCAGCCGTGTCGCAGACTGAAGCCAACTACTATAGCATTTGCACGCAAATCACGGACTTGAAACAGCAAATCAGTGATTTGGAAAATGAGTTCTCTGCCCTGTTGGGTGAAGCTCCGCAAAAGTATGCCATCGGCTCTATGAACAATTGGAAGGTTCCGGCCCGCATGTCGGCCGGTATTCCGGCTGCCGCACTGGCCAACCGTCCGGACGTGAAGCAGGCTGAAACCCAGTTGGCCGTAGCATATTACGCCACCAACGAATCGCGTGCCGCTTTCTACCCGGGCTTGAACTTAAGCGGTGCTATAGGCTGGACGAACGACCTCGGTACCCTACCGGTCAATCCGGGCAAATGGATATGGAATGCCATGGCGTCGCTGACACAACCCATTTTCCAGAACGGAAAGTTGCGTGCACAATATAAAATCTCAAAAGCACAGCAGGAACAGGCCAAGCTTTCATTCCAACAGACTTTATTGGATGCCGGAACGGAAGTCAATGCAGCCTTGACCAAAATACAGGCCACAGGAGAAAAAGACGGTTTGTACACCAAACAGATCGCTTCTTTGGAAACGGCTGTAAAAAGCACGCAAGCATTGATGATGAACTCGTCGACCAACTACCTGCAGGTGTTGACAGCCCAACAGACTTTGCTGACGGCACAGATGTCGCAAATCAGCAATAAATTCAGCCAAATACAGGCTGCCATCGAGCTGTATCAGGCTTTGGGCGGAGGCTACGACGAATAAAGTAACTACCTCTTTTTATAAACCAAGCGAAGACGGCTTCCGGCAAATTGTCCGGAGGCCGTCTTCCTTTCCACATGTATCCCGCCCATCCAAGGCATACGGCAGAAGCCACGGGACGGAGATGTCCGCACAAAGACGCAGGCTTTCATCTTGTCAACAGAATTCCGTATTTTACCATCTTCCTGACAGAAAAAAGCCGGATTCCCCAACCCACACTTTCGCATACGACATCCATTCAGGAAGGATTCAGGGCTATTTTGAATACACTTATTTGCCATTCTGGCGGAAACTTGAACCAAATTAAGCAAAATTAAGAATCAATCTCAGCCAAACTTTTTTTCATTTGGAGCAAAATAACATTTTTTTCTCCTCTTATTGTTCAGACGACATCCTCAAACGGCCATGAACGGCAACCGAAAACGGGGTAACGATATGACGCAGACGGCCGTTTTTCTTCTATTCGATGCTTCTCCGCCTTCAAAACCCCGATGTCAAATGGTCTGGCCAACCCATCTTTGTACTTACAACTTCTCCCCCAACGAACGCCGACCGCACTTTCCCACCCGACATAATGGAAGCCTCGTCCACCCTATCGCTTCCAAATCGTTTTCTTCCCACCGCGTGAGAATCGCATATTTCTGTAAACCGTCGCATCCACGTGCAAATAAACGATTCCTGCAGGACATGGAATGACATTCTGACAATCTGTCCGGCTCCTTTTGCAATACCCCGCACGGTTCAAGGAAGCACAAAAAATCCCGATAGCCTCTTGCTATCGGGATTACTGTATACTTCCACCGTTCCTGTCAGAAAGGCAGGTCGTCTTTAGAATCTCCTGCCGAAAAATCAACAGGCGCCGCATCCGAAACCGGAGGGAAAGGCACCGGTCCTGCGGGAGATTCGGCCGGAGCTGTCGCACGCTCCACTTTCCAAGCACGAATACTATTGTACCACCGGCCATTATATTCACGCGCATCTATATCGAAAGACACGGTAAGCTGGTCGCCGATCTTAATGGCGAACTGTGCAATCTTATCTGCGCCGAAAACGTCAAAACACATTTTTCTGGGATATTGCTCCTGAGTTTCCAACACATATTCCTGTACTTTCCACTCCGAACCGGTACGCTGAGAAACGCCACCCCGCTCAGGTAACACAGCAATAATTTTTCCTGTAAATTCCATATTTCTACATTAACTGTTTAGTGATGCGAAATTACAACTTATTTTCTACTTTCTCGAATTTTAAATTATTTTTTTTGTTCCGTTCTACTTAAATATGTAAATTTGCTGAATATAATTCTAAAAATACCACATTATGAGATTTATCGTATCAAGCTCTGCACTTTTCAATCGCTTGCAGACGATTGGACGCGTCATAAATTCAAAGAATACGCTCCCTATCTTGGATTGTTTCTTATTTGAAATCCAAGATAATATACTCACCATTACGGCCTCGGACAGCGAAACGACGCTAATCACCAACCTGGAACTTGTGGAAAGCGATGCCAATGCCCGTTTCTGCATCAACGCCAAAACCATCCAGGACTCCATGAAAGAAATTGCGGAACAGCCTCTTTCTTTCGATATCAATCCGGACAACATGGAAATCACGGCCAACTACCAGAACGGACGTTTCAATATCGTGGGACAAAGTGCCGACGAATACCCGGAAATGAACCTCCCGCAGGAGGACATGAATGCCCTCATCATACCGGCCGAAACGATGCTCAACGGCATAAACCGTTGCTTGTTCGCCACGGCCGACGACGAATTGCGTCCGGTGATGAACGGGGTATATTTCGACATCCAAGCCGACAACCTGACTTTTGTCTCTACCGACGGGCACAAATTGGTACGCAACAGAAACTACGGTATCAAAGACCATCAGCCCGCAGCCTTTATCCTTCCCAAGAAGCCGGCTACGATTCTGAAAAACCTCTTACCGAAGGAATCGGACGACGTCACGTTGAAGTTCAATGAGCGTAATGCTTACATTACCATGGAATCTTCCCGACTCATCTGCCGGCTTATCGAAGGACGCTATCCGAACTATAACTCTGTCATTCCGCAAAACAACCCCTACCGGGTTACGGTGGACCGCCTTACTTTGCTGAGCGCCCTGAAACGCGTATTGATATTCTCCAACCAAAGCAGCGCTTTGATCAAGTTGCATCTGGAAAGCAATCAGTTGGTAGTCTCCGGACAAGACATAGACTACTCCACCTCGGCCGAGGAACGCGTGCCCTGCGAATACGGAGACTCTCCGATGAATATCGGTTTCAAGGGTACGTTCCTCATCGACATACTGAACAACATGGGGGGAGAAAACGTCATCATCGAGCTGGCCGACCCGAGCCGGGCCGGAGTAATCGTCCCGGCAGAGCAGGAAGAAAACGAAGACCTGCTGATGCTGCTGATGCCTATGATGCTGAACGACTAAAAGAATAAAAATGAAATTAAATCTGAACAATCCCGTCGTTTTCTTCGATCTGGAAACCACGGGAATCAATATCACCACCGACCGTATCGTAGAATTATGCTACATCAAAGTGTACCCTAACGGCAATGAAGAGTCCAAAAGCATGCGAATCAATCCGGAGATGCACATTCCGGAAAGTTCTTCGGCCATTCACGGTATCTATGATGAAGACGTGGCAGACTGTCCTACGTTCAAGCAAGTAGCCCGGGAACTGGCCAATACCATCAAGGGTTGCGACTTCGCCGGATTCAATTCCAACCGTTTCGACGTACCGATGCTGGTCGAAGAATTCCTGCGGGCGGGCATAGACATCGACATCCGCAAGCGTAAATTCATCGACGTACAAAACATTTATCATAAGCTCGAACGCCGGACGTTGAGTGCCGCATACAAATTCTATTGCGGAAAGGATTTGGAAAATGCCCACTCTGCTTTGGCCGACACACGAGCTACATACGAAGTCCTGATGGCACAACTGGACCACTATCCTGAAGACTTGAAAAACGACGTGGCATTCCTGTCCGATTTTTCCCGGATGACGGATAACGTGGATTTTGCCGGACGCATGGTTTATGATGAAAATCGTGATGTCGTGTTCAACTTCGGCAAATACAAAGGAAAAAAAGTCACCGACGTGTTACGTACGGATCCCGGATATTACAGTTGGATTCTGCAAGGTGACTTCGCACGCAACACCAAGCAGATTTTAACCCAGATACGTTTGGATATGAACAAGGCATAAACCGGCATGGAAACATTAAGAGGCAAGAAAATCGTATTGGGAATCACGGGAAGCATCGCGGCTTACAAAGCCTGCTATCTCATCCGGGGATTGATTAAAAGGGGAGCTGAAGTGCAAGTGGTCATCACTCCGGCGGGCAAAGAATTTATCACGCCCGTCACCCTCTCCGCACTAACCAGCAAACCAGTGGTCAGCGAATTCTTTTCCGGACGCGACGGGAGTTGGCACAGCCATGTCGCACTCGGGCTTTGGGCCGATGCCATGGTGATTGCACCGGCTACGGCCTCGTCTATCGGCAAGATGGCCCACGGCATAGCCGACAACATGCTCATCACGACCTACCTGTCCATGAAAGCTCCCGTTTTCGTAGCTCCGGCAATGGATTTGGACATGTTCGCCCATCCCTCCACACAGCAAAACCTCGAACGCCTCCGCAGCTATGGCAACCACATCATTGAGCCTGCCAGCGGGGAATTGGCCAGTCATTTGGAGGGCAAAGGACGCATGGAGGAACCTGAAAATATTATCAAGGTTCTGGAAGACTACTTTTCCGGCAGACAAGACTTGCAGGGGAAAAGAATCCTGATTACAGCAGGCCCCACGTATGAAAAGATAGACCCCGTAAGGTTTATCGGCAACTATTCATCGGGCAAGATGGGAATCGCCTTAGCCGAGACTTGTGCCCGACGCGGCGCGAAAGTCATGTTGGTTTGCGGTCCGACGTCTCTCGGCACCACGCAGGCGGGCATCCGGCGAATCGACGTGGAATCGGCCGAAGACATGTTCCGCGAGGCCACGGCACATTTCCCGGAATCGGATGCTGCCATCTTATGTGCAGCCGTGGCCGACTTCACGCCTGCGCAAGCTTCCGACCGCAAAATCAAACGTGAAGCCGATGACCTTGTCCTCCGTCTGAAACCGACACGCGACATAGCCCAAACGCTCGGCCAGATGAAACGTGAGGGACAGAAACTCATAGGCTTTGCCCTCGAAACCCATGACGAGACGGCGCATGCGCACGAAAAACTGGAACGGAAGAATTTCGACTTCATCGTGCTCAATTCGCTGAACGACCCAGGGGCGGGCTTCCGTCATGACACGAATAAAATAACCATTATCAGCCGGACCGATTCCGTGGTCTATCCGCTGAAAAGCAAAAAAGAAGTGGCGGCCGACATTGTCGACCGACTCGTGTCCTCTTTCTAACGCCGGATGAATATGCATGACGTACGCAGACATATAGCCTCCTGTCTTAAATTCATGGCCCTGACGGCATGTTTTCACATTGCAGCTCCGGCTGTGGCACAGGAACTCAACGCCAAAGTGACCATCAACCGTTCCCAAATCTCCAACACGACGGACGCCGTCTTCGAGGCGTTGCAGAACTCCCTGACGGCTTTCATCAACGAGAGGCAATGGACCGGGATGACATACGAAGAAGAAGAACGCATCAACTGTACTTTCAGTATCACGCTGAAAACCTACAGCGAAACGGACAATTCATTTACTGGGTCGATACAGGTGCAGAGTACACGTCCGGTGTATGACTCCAACTATTCAACGACGGTGTTTAATTTTCAGGATGAGAATTTCAACTTTACTTTCCAACAATTCGACCAACTGGAATTCCGCCCGGAACAAGTGGACAACAACCTTACGGCTGTCATTGCCTACTATGCCTACCTCATCATCGGCATGGACATGGATACGATGGCACCGCTCGGCGGTTCCGACATCCTGCAAATGGCTATGGACGTAGCCAACAATTCGCAAAACCTGGGCTATGCCGGATGGAAAGCTTTCGAAAACGACCGCAACCGCTTTGCCATTATCAACGACTATCTGGACGGGGCCATGGAACCGCTCCGGCAACTGGAATACAAATACCACCGCCAGGGACTGGACCGCATGACGGAAAATACCGATACGGCACGCATGGCCATCACGGAATCCATAGAAATGCTCAAACAAGCCCGCGACCAAAAAAGCATGAGCGCGCTCCCCGTCATATTCACCGACATCAAACGAGATGAGTTAGTCAGCATTTACAGCGGAAAGGGCACGGCGGAAGAACGTGAGAAAGTATATAATATCGTGTTCGCCATCAACGCTTCACAAAGCAATTATTGGGAAAAACTCAGAAAATAAGGATATGCTGAAATCTTTATTCATTCAGAATTACGCATTAATAGACACGTTAGACATCAGGTTCGAGCCGGGATTTTCCGTCATTACCGGAGAAACCGGTGCCGGAAAGTCCATTATCCTCGGTGCAATCGGCCTGCTGCTCGGTCAGCGCGCAGACAGTAAATCCATAAAAAACGGTATGTCGAAATGTATCATCGAAGCCGTTTTCGACCTGAGTGCCTACGGCATGCAGGAGTTCTTCGAACGCAACGATTTGGAGTTCGACGGAAAAGAATGTATCGTCCGCCGTGAAATCACGGCATCCGGCAAGAGCCGGGCGTTCATCAACGATACGCCCGCTCCCGTGAGCCAACTCAAGGAATTGGGGGAAATGCTCATCGACGTGCATTCCCAACACCAAAACTTGTTGCTGAACAAAGAGAACTTCCAACTGAACGTCATCGACATCCTGGCCGGAGACAAGGATGAACTGCAACAGTATAAAAGACTGTACACGGCTTATAAGCAATCGGAAAAGGCGTTGCAACAGGCGCGGCAAGCCGCGGAACAAGCCCGTACGGAAGAAGACTATATCACGTTCCAACTGGAACAATTAGAGAATGCCGCATTGAAAACCGGAGAGCAGGAAGATCTGGAGCAAGAGGCCGAAACACTGACACATGCCGAAGAAATCAAACAGGCTTTGTATCAAGCGGAAAACCTTTTGGACAATGAACAAAACGGTATCGTCAACGTCTTGAAAGAAACAACCCATCTCTTGGACAATATAGGAAAAGTTTATCCCGACGGCAATGAACTGGCGTCACGTATGGAGTCATGTTACATTGAGTTGAAAGACCTTGCCGGCGAGATTGCCGGACGCACGGAACAGGTCGAGTTCAATCCGGAACGTCTGGAATACGTCAACGAACGGCTCAACACCATCTATGACTTGCAACAGAAACACCGTGTGGACACGTTGGAAGACCTTCTGCGAATAGAGGAGGAATACCGCGAAAAACTCAACGCCATCACACACAGCGACGAACATATACAGGCCTTGCAACGGCAATGCGACCAAGCCCTTGAGTCTATGAAGAAACAAGCCGGAAGGCTGACCTCGCTACGGCAAAAGGCGGCCTCGGTCGTGGAAAGGCAGATGAAAGAAAAGCTCATCCCGTTGGGCATCCCGAACGTCCAATTCAAAGTGGAACTCACTCCCAAAGAAGTACCGGACGAGACGGGAACCGACAAAATCAACTTCCTTTTCAGTGCCAACAAAAACGGCCAGTTGCAACCTATCTCCCAAGTGGCATCGGGGGGTGAAATCGCGCGCGTCATGCTCTCGCTGAAAGCCATGATTTCCGGGGCGGTCAAACTACCTACCATCATTTTCGACGAAATAGATACCGGCGTCTCCGGCAGCATCGCCGAGAAGATGGCGCATATCATGCAGGAAATGGGAGCACTCAACCGACAAGTCATCAGCATCACCCATCTGCCCCAAATCGCGGCTCTCGGCAGCACGCATTACAAAGTTTACAAGGAAGACCACGCGGAGGGTACCAGCAGCCATATCGTCCAACTGGACGAAAAAGGACGCGTGGAGGAAATCGCCCACATGTTGAGCGGCACCACACTGACCGATGCGGCCATCAATAACGCTAAAGAATTGCTTAACCAATCCTATAGAAAATGAAAAAGATCATATTTATATTGACTTGCCTGTCTACCTTGGGCGGCCATCTGGCTGCCCAAAATCCCAAATGGTTCAAAAAGGCGGCAAAAGCACAAATCAGCATCGTGACCATGAATGAAAAAGGAGACATGCTGCAATCCGGCAGCGGCTTTTTCATCGACAAGAACGGAACAGCTTTAGCCGATTACCAACTGTTCAAACAAGCCAGCAAAGCCAAAGTCGTCAGCGGAGAAGGAAAGGAATACGAAGTGGAAGCCATCGTGGGAGTCAGCTCATTATACGATTTGGTGAAGTTCCGGGTAAAAACCGACAAGGATACCCCGGCACTGACCATTTCAGACCGTATGGGCGTGAAACATGAACACGTCTACGTCCTCCCCTACCCGACAAAAGAAAACAAAATGTGTGTAAACGACACGTTGCACGACATTCAGAAATTCAACGAGAAATACGGTTATTACACCTTAGGTCGGCCATTGGACGAAAAGTACTTGAACAGTCCGGTCATGGATGAAGAAGGCGAAGTATTGGGAATGATACAGCGGAAAGCCAACGCCTCCGCCACAACGTCCTACGCCGTCAGTGTCGCATACGGCAACACACTTTGCACCAACGGCATGTCTTCGGCCGACAACGACTTAAATGCCATCCACATCCGTAAAGCACTGCCGGCCGATGAAGCGGATATACGCACGTTCCTGTTCATGACGGCCGCCCGTTCGGACTCCGCCACCTATAACCAGTACCTGAACGACTATGCGGAACAATTTCCCAAAAGCAGCGAACCCTACACCCAACGGGCTGATTTCTACATGGCACACGGCAACTATGCAGCCGCTGAAGAAGATATGAATGCAGCCATGGACGTGGCCGAGAAAAAAGACGAAGTGTACTATGCATTCAGCAAACTGCTATACGAATTGAACTTAAAACCCGGTTACACGGTGTATAAAGACTGGGACATGAACAAATCACTCTCACTCGCTGGAGAAGCCTACAAGCAAAATCCTCTCCCCCTCTATACACTTCAGGAGGGCAATACGCTCTATGCACTCAAAGACTACGAAAAGGCCTGCGAAAAATACTTGTCCTTGACGGGAACCAATATGCGTTCGGCCAACCTGTTCCTCTACGCCGCCCAATGCAAACGGATGTCAGGAGCCGATACGTTACAGATACTGGCATTGCAAGACAGTGCTGTGGCATGTTTCAGCAAACCTTATTTAAAAGATGCGGCACCGGCATTGTTGGAGCGCTCCAACACTTTGCTCGCCTTGGGCCGCTACCGGGATGCTATTTTGGATCTGAATGAATATGAGCATTTAATGGGCGATGAACTCACAGCCTACTTCTACTACCGTCGCGAACAGGCAGAAATGCAATGCCGCATGTTCCAACAAGCCGTCGACGATATCGACCGGGCCATACGCATGGAACCCAAAGAACCGCTATATCATGCCGAACGGGCCGTGGTCTATTACCGTATCGGGGAATTTGCGGAGGCACTCTCTTCCGCAAAAAAGAGCGCGGAACTGAATCCCGAGTTCGGAGATGCCTACCGCTTGATGGGCATTTGCCAACTCAAATTGAACCAACGTGAAGAAGGTCTGGCCCATCTGAAGAAAGCCGCCGAATTGGGAGACGAATCTGCACAAGCCATCCTGACGGAAGAGGAAACAAAGCAATAGATTCTATTTACTATGCACTACCCATAAGGCCATGCTTCCGACAAGGCATGGCCTTCTTATTTTATGAACCTCAACCTTCATAGCCCCCCAAACCGAAATCGTTAAAATAAGCAAATCATATACAATCTTCTAATTCTTTAGTTGCTCTTCTAAGAAATTAGAAGTACTTTTGCCGTTACTAAAAGATTAGTAGAATGAAAAATCATAAGCAACTCACCAAATCGGAATTCCAAGTCATGGACATTTTGTGGAACCTGCCGGAACAAAGCGGTTTTACGAGTGATATTTTAAAAGAATACCCGGAACCCAAACCGGCTTACACCACATTAGCTACTTTTTTGAAGATCCTGAAAGAAAAGGATTTTGTACGTTCTGAAAGCGTCGGGAAGATGCTACGCTATACTCCGACCATAAGCCGTGAAGAATACACCGGTACTTTTATGAAAGAAGTGAAGAACACTTTTTTCGGAGGGTCGTTCATGTCACTCATCAGTTTCTTTGCAGAAAAAGAGGATCTAAGTAAGGAAGAAATCAACCAACTGATAACGATTATCAAAAAGGGTAAACAGTAATCCAAGACACTACTACATCATGACCGCCTTTTTCAATAATATACAAATCGTACCGGGATTCTATCCGTTTGCCTCTCTGCTTACGAGCGTAATTCTATGGGCACTATACCGCGTTTTCATACACATGAAATGCCAAAGCCGACAAGCCCAGCTATTCATTACAGCCGGATTATGCTTCGTCACTGCAAGTTTATTCCTTAAACTTACAGTATGGGTAGAAATCCAAAATCCGGAAATGTCCAAGCAGAATGCAAACATTTATGTGAGCGAAACACCCGTAACCCCGACCGTACCTTCTTCTTTTCCCACCCCAATCCTAAGCCCTGACGATAAGACACAGAAGCCCAATTATCATACGGTTCCCGCAACAGCCCTACCCGACGAGCAGCCTGCCCTCTCTGTACCGTACTATTATGTGACACAACAATATCTGAAAGACAACATAAGCTACTTATATGTCATGGGAATCCTTCTTCTTATGATTTACCTCATTTTGCAACTCGGTAGCCTGGAATTCATCCGCAGAAAATCAAGATTCAAAGAACAACGAGGATGCATTAAGGTGTACCACACGCCTTACTCCACCCCCTTCTCCTATTCGTATAATATCTTTTTGCCGACAAATATAGAACCGGAAAAACAAAAGTTCGTATTAGCCCATGAAGAAAGCCATATCTGGCACCGGCATTTCTACAAGCTTCTGTTCCTGCAATGTGTGGCATCCGTCAACTGGTTTAATCCATTTGTCTGGCTTCTCATCCGCTCCATCAAGGAACTTCAAGAGATGGAGGCCGACAAGGACGTACTGGACAACGGTTATGACCGCGAACAATATCAAATCAATCTGGTACTGACTTGCACGGAAAACAAAGAATGGATTTTGGCCAAATCAAATTATAATTATTCATCACTCAAATCAAGGATTTTATTTATGAACAAGCAAATCAAAAACGGCAGAAGCCGTATCATAGCTTTGACGGCAAGTATAAGCTTTTGGGGAGTTACCGGCTTCGTGATGGCACAGACAGCCGAAAAAAACACCCAAAACTTAACCCATAACACGGAGGTCAACATCACCCGCCTCACAAACCAGACCGAAACTCAAAGTATCGACTCAAAAACAGCCGCAGAAACCAGTCCTTCCTCCATCAGCTCCGAAAGCATCATCCAAGGAAAGCCACAGCGTTACGACGACCGTGGATGCTGGACCATGGTATGTATAGGCGACTCAGCCTACCGTACCTACAAATATGACAAACCGGTGTTGCACTATAAATTCTATGGCAAGAAAAGTACACTGACGATCTGCGCATACGACAGAAGCAATCCTGATTTCGTCTTCTTTACCGGCGCTACAGGAACCTATAAGGAAAAGTCCGACAGCAAAGTATTGGAAGCCGGAGAAATACGCCTCAGAAAATGGATTGATGCCGATCAGTTCGAAGACACGTGGAAAGACACTTACGACGTCTCAGGCATGAAAGGCACTTGGAAAACCGAGCGTTGGAAACGTTCTGCCCCCTCGGAAGAGTTGGACCGTGTACTGGCCTGTTTCAAAGAAAGCGAAGAGCGGAACGACCGTTTCAAGGGGACATGGAAACTGAAAGCCAAACGCAACAACCGTACAGGCGTGGTGCCACCCGCAAGCTACGACCGTTATAAGATTTACGGCAAACACCGCTACCTATCGTTCACGCTCACCCCGAGAAATCCCAAGAAACTGTTCTATACATTCAAAGGCGATTGCGGCACATTCAAAACCGTAAGCCCCGACTTGATTCGTGAACATCAAAAAGACATTAAAATCAAATGGATGGATAAAGATAACTTTTCCATCACACTCATGGTCAACGGTCAAGAATGGTACGAAGAATGGACACGCGTAAAAAGACCTGATTTCTTTAAAAAGATTCTCAAAAGCACAGAACTTTAAAAAGCCTTCAACAAAATACTGTTTTTCAATTTCCGGAAGATGCAGCCCTCAGTAGCAGGCTGCATCTTCCTCTCACGTCTCTCTAAGCCACTCTGTCAGAATGGCAGAGTCCAAATCTATTGCTCACTTTTTCTAACTTTTGCCGATATCGCTTCGCATAGAGGATTCTGAAATAATTGCCATTATGTCATACTTTTTATTTTTCTCAATCCCTACTTCCCGACAAGGATGGACAGTGCACCTCTTCTGAAGAGAGGCAAATCCCGACCGTACCATACAATCAAAAATATACATTCAGCATAAGATACAAATAGGCCTTCTCATCCTTGCTGTTATGATGTTCCAACTCGAACTGTATCTTATCCTCACGAGCCAACCAGCCAATGGCACTGCCCAGTTCGGCATCATTCAATCCTAAGATGTCTTTTATCTCCGAATACTCCCAACGACGTTGGTCGTCACTGCTCAATAGACGCCATACCCTACCCGCATTTTCACCGATAATATGCTTATCCATAAATTGCAATATATTTAGCTGTTTACCTATTAAATTGTCGTACAAATGTAATAAATCAGTGACTAATTATTTACCCCCCCCCGAATAATTAACTCATATTAACATGTTATAAACTAAAAATACGCCGATAAAAGGAAAAAACTCTTATCGACGTATTTATCCGGACGGGACGCAGTGGTTCAATCGTCCTTCTTTACTCCCAAAAGGCGGCTTACTTCTTATCCGTTCCTATCCAAGTCCATTTATGCCAGATACGCTCCAAAGGCCCTTGTTTATACTTAGACAGCCACCATTTGCAAAACCATACTTGCAGCAGGAACGTGAAAACTCCAATCAACAAACTCACCGCATATCCGCAATAAGGAGCAAGATAAAGACCGAACGGGAAATAAATGACCGATCCTATTATAGACTGGCTTATATAATTCGTAAGACTCATCTTTCCATAAAAACGCAGATTGCCAACCGCGTCGCTGAACCTCCTGTTTTGGTAAAGGAGCACGAAAGACGCTATCAGTACCAGCGTGAAAGCCAATTTCTGCCACATGTCAAATGCAGTACCCACGGTTTGCTGTATGATAGCGTCCTGTCCCATAACCAGTTCCTTCAACGTATATAAAGGTGCAAAGGAAAGAGCGGAAACAATCAATATCTTTACCCACAGATGAAGGTTCTTTTCGGATGACACAAAAAGCCGTTTTCTTCCGATGTAAAAGCCTAACAGGAACAGCCCTGCCGTCTGGAAAAAACGCCCGGCATTCACGGCCCACAACAAACTGGCCTTTTGCCCCAACGTAATGTTGCACCCAATGAAATCCCAAAAGTCCCCGGATTTCGTGTATTCCGCCACTTCCGCATACATTTCGCCCACCTTGAGATCAGGCAAGCGGTGAGCCGGGTTGGCCAAAGCGGCCAGATAGTGGTACCATTCAACCGGCTGCAACAAAAATATGATGGCAGCAATCAAAATAGCCTTGTCACACCAGTTACGCGTAAAGAACAAGACCAGACTCACCACAACGAACAGCAACAAGACATCGCCGGCCGGAAAGAATGCGGCATTCAACGTGGCAAAACCTACCAACAGCACCATGCGCCACAGGAAACGGTAACCGAAGTCTTTCCCCTGCCGCTTTTGATTCTGCGTTTGAATATAAAAAGTAAAACCAAACAAAAGGGCAAAGATGGCGTATGCCTTACCTGCAAAAAGGCTAAACACCACATTCAAAACCCCTTGGTCCAGAACCTCCAACCACTCCGGTGAATCTGCCGGATAAACTGGAAAAATAAAATGTTCCAAGTTATGGACCAGAATAATAGCCATTACGGCAAAACCACGTAGGGCGTCCACGACCTCTATACGCGTTTTTTGAAGAGGATTTTGTTCCATATATTATTTATTGACGTCACAAATATAAGGAAAAAACACTCTTCTACCTCATGGAAGTTATCAAATCGGCCTTTTTATTCGATTATTCCAGCGATATTCCGTAACTTTGCAGCGTTTTTCACAAACACCCCCAAACAGGATGAAAATCAGAACCATTATTTGTTTTATCTTTTCCATTTTAGGATTGTTGGCGCTCGTCGCATACTTTTTTCCGGAAGACGGTATCGCCGTAGGCAGTGTGCGAATGAAGTTTCCCTCTCTGACAGAAGTCCTTCAAACGGAAGAAGAAAAAGAAACGCTCCCGACCGACACCGTATCAACTGACACCCTCAGCACGGAAGAACTGCTGCAAATGCGCATGGACGCACTCAAAGCGGAAAAAGAAAGCGAGTTCATGACCTATTGCGAGACGAACGCCGCACGTATTTATATGCCGGGAGACAACATAGATTATTTGGACCCGTTTTTCGATGCGCTCGAAGCTGCACGCGAACGCCCCGTCCGCATCATGCACTACGGCGATTCGCAGTTGGAGGGCGACCGTATCTCGTCCGTCTTGCGCGAAGCGTTCCAAGAACGGTTCGGCGGAAGTGGCGTGGGGTTGGCGCCGGCCGTACAAACCATCCCGACCTACACGTTGTCACAATCCGTATCGCCGGAAGGGCTATCCCGACACATCGTCTATGGCCCCAAGGATATGCGGCTCGACAGCAAGGCATACGGAGTCATGGGACAAACGGCCACACTCAACGGGCCGACCACATTCCGGTTTTCCACGCGCGACCGCCAACATTTTCCGCACGCTTCCCGCTTCGGTCAAATCACGCTCCTGACCAGCGCCCCGGTAGAAGCGGCAGCGGTGGCCGGAACCGACACCCTCATCCTGAACGAAACGCAACTCAACGACCGGTTTTACTGCTATTCCCGTAATTTCAGCAGTCCCCGCACTACGGTCAGCCTTACGGTCGACGGACAAGCCGATGTGTACGGAGTAATGCTCGACGGGCAAACGGGCGTTTCGCTCGACAACATCCCCATGCGCGGCTGTTCCGGCACGATATTCACAGGTATTCATTCATCCACGCTGTCCCCGTTCTTCGGACGCGAAAACGTCCGGCTCATCATCCTGCAATATGGCGGAAATTCCGTTCCTTACCTGAAAGGAAAAGAAGGTATCGACAATTACATGTCCGGCCTGAAACGACAGATTGAATATCTCCAGAAACTGGCCCCCGACGTTTGTTTCCTCTTCATCGGCCCGTCGGACATGTCCACTTCCATAGACGGCCAGATGCAGACTTACCCCATCCTGCCCCGTCTGGTAGAAGCCATGAAAGCCATGGCGGAAGAATGCGGCATAGCCTATTGGGATCTTTATGCCGCCATGGGCGGACGAGGCTCCATGATGAAGTGGGTGGACGCTTATCTGGCCGGACCGGACTATGTGCATTTCACTCCCAAAGGTGCCCGCCATGTAGGCAACATCCTCTACGAGACGCTTGAATTTTACCATAAATTCTATCGTTTCCGTACAGGAAAAGACAAACTGAAACTCAGTGCGGACAGTACGGAACTGGTGGTAGATACCACACAGGTCCCGTCCGTCCAGGCTACGCATACCGACACGGTGTCCCATGATTCACTGAACCCCTAATTTTATCTTCAATATCCCTCCGAAAGACATGAAGAAATACAGGATATTATCCGGGCTTTTAGCGGCCTTTGCCCTACTGGTTGGCTGCCACGCCCATGAGAGGAATGATTCCGTACGCCGCGAAGCTGCGTTACGCCCTCTCCCCGATTACCCGTTCATCCGATACGGAGACAACACGTTGCAATTCCCATCCGGACGAGCCGACTTCGACACACTCTATCACAAAATGGATAGCTTGCTGTCCACCGGCAAAGGCAAAATAAACATCCTCCACATCGGGGGCAGCCATGTACAGGCCGGATACCTGAGCCACCGGTTGCGGATGAACTTTTCCACCTTGGGCGACTCGGTAATGACCGCCCGGGGCGTGGTATTCCCTTTCCGCATCCTGCGGACGAACGCGCCCCAAAACTACCGTATCGGTTTTACCGGAACATGGGAAAGTTGCCGGTGCATCAAGCCCAACGGCACTGATACCCTCGGACTGACCGGAGCCGCAGTCAGCACCGGCGACCCTTCCGCCAGCCTGATGCTCCGGCTCAATCCGAGCGATACGTCCGCCTGGCATTTCACACGACTGCGCATACTGGGCTATGCCAACGACACCACGGCATATCCCTACGCCATACATCGCGGAGACACCCTCCTCCCGCAACATGACACTGCCACGCACAGTTTCCTGATACACTACCCCGAAGCCTGCGACACGGCGGACATACGCATCCACACCGGAGAGGGCGGACGTTTCACGCTGACAGGCATCTTGCCGGAAAACGACCGGGACGGACTGGTCTATCATGCCGTAGGGATTAACGGGGCCGACATACCGGCCTGGCTGCGTTGCCGCCACCTGCCCGAAGACCTGAAACTTATCCGGCCGGATCTTGCCGTTTTCGGCATCGGCATCAACGACGCCAACGTACCGCCGCAGAAATTCGACCCGGAACAGTTCAAAGCGCATTACCGCGAACTTATCGCCCTGTTCAAATCCGCGAATCCGCATTGCGCTTTGCTTTTCGTGACCAACAACGACTGCCTGCTCAACCTTGGGAGAAGGCACGGCAAGCGTACCAATCCCAACACGGCGCGCGTGGCCAAGGCATTCAAAGAACTGGCCGCCGAGACCGGCGGCGCCGTATGGGACCAATATCATATCATGGGCGGTTCGCGCTCTTCCGCCTTGTGGCGCGGCAAGCGGTTGATGCGCCCCGACCGTATCCACTTCACCGCCGAGGGATACCACCTCATAGGCGACATGCTCTACAATGCAATCATAACCGACTATTTACAAGCTGATGGAAATTAAAGAAAACCTGCTCGCGCTGTGGCATTATATAGAAAGTGTATTCTCGTTCGACCCGAACAGTCCGCTGTTGTTCACGCAATTCCAGTTTTGGGCCTTTTTTGCCATTGTCTTCGCCGTTTTCGCGCTTTTCCGCAACAAACGGCTGCTTCGTAACACTTACCTGTTTTTCGTCAGCGTTTTGTTCTACTACAAGACGAGCGGACTGTTTTTCGGCCTGCTCCTGTTCGTGACGTGCAGCGACTTTCTTATCGCCCAACTTATCTACCGCGTGCAGGCGCGTTGGCAAAAGCGGGCTTTCCTCATCCTGAGCGTCGCCATCGACTTGTCCATCTTGTGCTACTTCAAGTATGCCTACTTCTTCGCGGACTTGGTGAATACCGTATGCGGCACCTCCTTCCAAGTGACCAACCTGCTGGCGGCCGAGGGCAACCGGTTGCTCGGCCAGCCGTTCTTCAGCGTAGACCGCATCATCCTGCCCGTGGGAATCTCCTTCTACACGTTCCAAATCATCAGCTATACGGCCGACGTGTATCGCGGGTTGGTGAAACCGGTGCGCAACCTGTTCGATTTCGGTTTCTACGTCACGTTCTTCCCCCAACTGGTGGCCGGACCTATCGTGAAAGCCAGCGACTTCATCCCGCAACTCTACCGCAAGTACTGCCTGAGCCGCCTGCAATTCGGCATGGCCGTGTTCTGGATACTCAACGGCCTGCTCAAGAAAATCATCCTGAGCGACTATCTCGCGGTGAACTTCATCGACCGTGTGTTCGACAACCCCATGCTTTTCTCCGGTTTTGAGAACCTCATGGCCCTCTTTGCCTACAGCCTGCAAGTATATGCCGATTTTTCGGGCTATACGGACATTGCCATCGGTCTCTCGCTGCTCATGGGATTCTATCTGCCGCGTAATTTCAACTCACCGTACAAAGCCCCGAATTGCAGCAACTTCTGGAAACGCTGGCACATCTCGTTGTCGCGCTGGTTGCAGAATTACCTGTACATCCCCTTGGGCGGAAACCGCAACGCCACCTTCGGCACGTATTTCTGGATACTGACCATTACGTTCGTGGCCCTTATCCTCTCGGGCAACCTTTACGTGGCCGGAGGCGTACTCGTGCTCGGTGCCATTGTCGTCACGGTGGGACTGCGCTGTCCGGACCGCCGCAAAAAGATATGGGCCAACCTGAACTCGATGATTACCATGCTGCTCGGCGGCCTGTGGCACGGGGCAAGCTGTAATTTCATGATATGGGGCGGACTGAACGGTGTGGGCATGATTGTCTACAAGTTCTGGAGAGACTTCCGGCCGGTGGTCCGTACGCTCTGGTCGTTGCTCATCTTGTCCGTAACGGGAGCGTTATATGTCTTTGCCCCCGCGCCTATATGGAACCTGCTGCTCGTCTTCATGCTGTTCATCACGGCCAGTGCGATTATCAAATGGCTGTATGCGCTGAGCGGCTTGCGTTGGCGCTTTTCAGGGTTGGGGCACGCATGGGCCGTGGGTGTCACCTTCGTATTCATCACCTTCACGCGCCTGTTCTTCCGTTCGGGTTCCAATCTCGATCCGGCCATTGCCAACGAAACGGCATGGCGCATCGCCACGGAAATGGTGAACCAAATGGGGACGGCATGGAACGCCAACGTGGGCGATATTATTCTGGCCTACGACAAGGTGTTTGCCCTCTTCGCCTTAGGCATGGTCATACATTGGTTGCCGGACAACTGGAAACGCCGTTATCGCATTTGGTTTGCGCGCATGCCGTTGCCATTGATGGCCGCAGTTGTCGTACTGACCGTTTTCATCGCTTACCAGTTCGTCACGGCGGAAATGCAACCGTTCATCTATTTCCAATTCTAAGAAGGGCCGCTTCGGCTTTTCCCCTCCGTCCGATGCCGTGCGCACCTGGAGCCGCACCGCTTTGCGATACTGTCAAAATGACAATCCGCACCCGGCAAGATTCCGCCATTTGTACCCCGAAGCGGAAGCTTTTGGAAATATACGATTCTCGCCACATGGGGAGAAAACGGTTTGTCACCTATTCAGGGCCTGTACTTTCAAAAAGCCAAACGAAAAGCCATGGCTTGCGCCTGCGCTTCAACGCGGAGCAAGCCAATCCCGGATTTACACAACGATTTGACAGTCGAATCCCGTAAACCCAAGGAGGCGAAATAGAGAAAAAAGAACCCGTATCGGAATCTCGTCTACACGTTTTCAGGTCTTTTTTCGGACAACGTGAGGAAGTGAATTATACGAGATGCGGACAAAAAAAGTGTTTTTTCAGCCGAACGATTTTTCGTTCGACTGAGATTGATGCCCCTTTTTGCTGAACAAAGATAAAAATCAAGCCTGATTTGCAAAAAAATGTATTCAAAACCTTCTCTTGAACTGCACAGATGGAAGAAAAAAGAAGATTTGCTTGTTCATTTAAATCCTACTTTTCTGTCATTTTGAAAGCAGAATACCGAATTTTACACACAAAACTTCAACGTAGAAATCAGTATGGCCTCCCTTCCGATTGGATACAAAAATTTGCGGCAAATCCATTGTATACCAATGAAACTTGCCGCAAATTACTATGAAAAAGAATGTATTCTTTACTCTACTATCCGCCGAAGTTATCGTACATGATAGATTCAGGATCTACACCGAGACCGTCGAGCATGCCGACCACAGCCTTCGACATCGGGCCGGGACCGCACATGTAATATTCGATGTCCTCGGGCGCATCGTGATTCTTCAGGTAGGTCTCATACATCACGTTATGCACAAAACCCGGGGTGTACTTCACGCCTGCTGCGTCTGCGGCAGGATCCGGACGGTCCAAAGCCAAATGGAAATGGAAATTCGGGAAATCTTTTTCCAAGCCTAAGAAATCCTCCAGATAGAACACTTCGTTCAATGCACGCGCACCATAGAAATAGTGCATCTCGCGATCCGTCGTATGCAACGTCTTCGTCATGTGCATGATTTGCGCACGCAACGGAGCCATACCGGCACCACCGCCGACCCAAATCATTTCTTTCTTGCTGTCGAAGTGCGGATGGAAGTCGCCGTAAGGGCCGCTCATCGTCACCTTGTCACCCGGTTTCAGCGTGAAGATGTAAGAAGAAGCGATACCCGGGTTCACATCCATGAAACCGCTACGGTCGGCCTTGAAAGGAGGCGTGGCAATACGTACGGTCAACATGAACACGTCGCCCTCAGCCGGGTAGTTGGCCATAGAGTAGGCACGTACGGTCGGTTCCGGATTGACACACTTCAACGGGAAGAGACCGAACTTCTGCCATGCCGGCAAGTATTCGTCGCCGATAAGGCTCTTGTCAATATCCTTGTCGTAATCCATCGTAAATGCAGGTATCTTGATCTGGGCGTATGAACCGGGGATAAAGTCCATGTGTGCCCCAGCCGGAAGCTGCACCTTGAACTCCTTGATGAACGTAGCCACATTCTTGTTGCTGATCACCGTACATTCGTACTCCTTCACACCCATGACAGACTCGGGCACCTTAATCTTCAAATCGCCTTTCACCTTGCACTGGCAACCCAAACGCCAATGGTCTTTGATTTGCTTGCGGGTAAACTGTCCCTTTTCAGAGTCCAGAATCTCACCGCCTCCTTCTACCACCTGACATTTGCACTGTCCGCAAGAACCTTTACCACCGCAGGCCGAAGACAGGTAAATCCCTTCGGAAGCCAAAGTGGAAAGCACGCTTCCGCCTTGTGCCACGGAAATCGTCTTATCCCCGTTGATGGTAATATTCACGTTTCCGCTCGGAGACAAATACTTCTTGGCTACCAACAAAATAACCACCAAGAGGAGAATTGTGACGAGGAATACGCCAATGCTCGCTAAAATAAAATTCATATCCATTGTTCTATTCCTTTCCTTTTAAATACTTAAACCTGAGAAACACATAAAGGCCATGGCCATCAGACCCACCGTGATGAAGGTGATACCCAATCCCTGCAAGGGTTTGGGCACGTCGGTATAAGCCATCTTCTCACGGATGGCAGCCAAAGACACAATGGCCAACAGCCAACCGATACCGGAACCCAAAGCGTATGCCAAGGAATCCCATACGCTGGAGATAGCCTGCGTGCTGGTGGCCGGATCCATGGAAATTCTCTGCTGCATGAACAGTGAGGCACCCATGATGGCACAGTTCACGGCAATCAAAGGGAGGAAGATACCCAATGCAGCATAAAGCGAAGGAGAAAAACGCTCCACCACCATCTCTACCAACTGCACGATACCGGCAATCACGGCTATGAAAAGGATAAACGCCAAATAAGTCAAATCCATACCGAGGATACCGTCTTCAGCCAATACTTTGGTCTGCAACAGATAGTCCACCGGCACCGTCACGCAAAGCACGAAGGTTACGGCAACGCCCAACCCCAATGCTGTCTTTACATTCTTAGATACGGCCAAGTAAGAACACATACCCAAGAAGAAAGCGAAAATCATGTTGTCCACAAAAATAGAACGGACAAACAAACTTAACATATGTTCCATATTCTTTTTTCTTTCTATTTATGGTTATGATTCTATTACTTTTTCTCTTTCCTTTCATTGTAAGCCCGGTGAGCCCAAATGAAACATCCCAAAAGAATCAACGCCATGGCCGGCATAGTCATCATACCATTGTTCATATAGCCCATGTCGTAGAAGCTCTGCGGGATAATCTGGAAGCCCATCAGGGAACCGTTTCCGAAGAATTCGCGTACCGTTCCGACAACCACCAAAACGAAAGCATAGCCCAAACCGTTACCGATACCGTCGAGGAAACTTTCCCACGGGCCGTTCATCATAGCAAAAGCCTCCAAACGTCCCATCAGAATACAGTTGGTGATAATCAGACCGACATACACGGACAACTGCACGCTCACATCGTAAGCAAAAGCCTTCAGCACCATACTTACAATGGTTACCAAAGCAGCCACGACGACCAACTGGACGATGATACGGATACGGTTGGGAATCGTCTTACGTATCAAAGATATAATCAGATTGGAAAAAGCCGTAATCACTGTTACCGAAAGCCCCATGACAATGGCCGGCTCCATTTGTGAAGTGACAGCCAAGGCGGAACAGATACCGAGCACCTGAACCGCAATCGGGTTGTTGAGGTTAAGGGGAGACGAGAATACTTCTCCATTCTCTTTAGAAAATAACTTACTCATATCTTACCTCCTTTATTCATTAGTATTTAAAAAAGTCATATAACGTGAAATACAGTCATGAAGCATGTTGTTCACACCGTCCGAAGTCAAGGTGGCACCGGTGATGGCATCGCAACGGCTGTCATCAGAAAGTCCGTTCACGACTTTACCTTTCTTCACCACGCTGATGGCTACGGCAGACTTGTCGTCATTCATCAGCTTCTTGCCCTCGAACTGCTTCTGGAATTTATCGTATTCCGTAATGATAGAACCCAGACCGGCCGTCTCGCCCTTATGGGTAAAATATACTCCATAAATGGTGTTCTTATCGGCATTTAAAGCCACATATCCCCAAATCGCATCCCACAAACCTTTACCTGTCACGGGAATGACATATTTGGTTTCTCCGTTCACCTTACATACGTACAGCGGGAGGTTGCTGTCCGAGATGTTTTTGTCTTCTACGGCAAAACCGTCCGCATCTTTGGAAGCACCGTCTTTCACCACGTTGCCGTCCTTGTCGATGATTTCATCAGCCACTACGACCTCGTCGTATGTTTTTTCCACTTCAGTTTTCTCCACATCACGAAGATTCAAAGCAGCCAGAATCTGACTTTTCTTGTCGATACGTACGTTAGCCATCGACTGCGGTTCCAAAACCTTGGAAACGAAAGCCAACAAGAAAGCTACGATAACGACCACAATACATGAATATATAATGGTATAAGTATTACCGTCGGTGTTCAGCCCTTTCTTCGCCGGTTTCTCCGTTCCTCCGGCCTCCACGATTTCTTCAAACTCAGAAGCTGGAGCCTGACACACGGGGCACTTTTCAGGCGCAGCGTCACCCTCATGGATGTAACCGCACACTTTACATTTGAATTTCTTTGTAGCCATAGTTCCTTTATTATTTTTTAATTGCACGTTTAGCCCGCTTGTCGATATTACTCTGGATGACATAATAATCAATCAGCGGAGCAAACAAGTTCATCAACAAGATGGCGAGCATCATACCTTCGGGATAACCCGGATTCAACACACGAATAATAATAGCCATGGCACCGATGAGGAAACCGTAAATGTATTTACCGGTCTCAGTGCGTGCCGAAGTCACGGGGTCGGTAGCCATGAACACGGCGCCGAAACAGAAGCCGCCCAATACCAGATGCTGATACCAAGGCATGGCAGCACCGGCGTTACCTTCCATCCCACTGACATTGAAAATCCAAGCCATGAGTGCACCTCCGACAAACACGCTGAACATCGTCTTCCAACTGGCAATACCCGTCCACAAAAGAATCACTGCACCGATAGCTATGGCTATCACGCTGGTCTCACCGATAGAACCGGGAATCAAACCGATAATCTGGTCGCAAGAGAAAGCCGGTACCGTACCGGTAGCCGCTTCTCCTAAAGGAGTGGCCATCGTAAACGTATCAGGCAAATCATTTCCCAAACCGCAAATGCTTTCCTTAGCCACCCAACAAGCATCGCCGCTCATTGCCGTAGGATAGGCAAAGAACAGGAACGCACGGGTAATCAAAGCGACATTGAAAATGTTCATACCCGTACCTCCGAAAATTTCCTTGGCGAAAATTACGGCAAAAGCACAAGCTATCGCGATAATCCACAACGGACAATCGACCGGCACGATCATCGGAACCAGGATACCCGTTACCAGATAACCTTCCTGAATCTCCTCGTGCTTCCATTGGGCTACGATGAACTCGATGCCCAAACCCACCACGTAGGACACGATAATCTTAGGCAACACGGCCAACAAACCGAAACCGAACATTTCCCAGAATGTCCCGTCCACCCCGGCGGCCGCATAATTCTGATACCCGATGTTGTACATACCGAACAACAAAGCCGGTAACAACGCTATAACCACAAAAATCATGATACGCTTGCTGTCTATCGCATCATGTACGTTCACTCCCGACTTCGACGTGGTATTCGGCACGAACAGGAAAGTCTCGAAACCGTCAAACACAGAACGAAATGCGTGAAGCTTGCCGCCCTCTTCAAAGTTCGGCTTTATCTTATCAAGATATTTTCTTAACGCGTTCATTATTTAAATCATTTAAACCTGTGATGAAATTAATTAAGCCATCTCCTTGCGAAGCATATCCAAGCCTTCACGGACGATGCGCTGCACCTCCAGTTTGGAAGAGTCTACGAACTCACACAAGGCAAAGTCCTCCGGAGCCACCTCATAGATGCCCAAAGCTTCCATGCGGTCTATGTCGCCGGTGATAATGGCTTTTACCAACTGTTCGGGGAAGATGTCCATCGGGAATACACGGTCGTATTCGCCCGACATGATCATGTGGCGTTCGCCGCCTTTCACACGAGCGTCGAGCGCATACTCCTTCTTGCCCATCAACCAACTCATGTAAGCACGGCTGGAAGAGTAATCGTTGAAACGCGGCATGATCCAACCGAAAATCTCGTGCACGTCGTCTCCTTCGGGAATCACGTTCACTTCCGTCACATGGGCACCCAAGAAGCCGTCGGCCGAGGTCTTCACGCCGGTCATCACATTGCCGTTTATCACACGCAGGCTCTTGCCCGTCGTCACGTTACCTTCGATTAAGGTGCTCAGTTGCTGTCCTATCGTCATTTTGCAATAGGCCGGCTTCTTCACTTCCGAACCGGCAAATGCAATTACGCGGGTAAAGTCCAAACGTCCTGTATTCAGCAAATGACCGATGAAAATTACCTCTTCCGCACCAAGCGTCCAAACGACTTCACCCTTGTTTATAGGAGAAATGTGGTTGATTTGCACGCCTACGTTTCCGGCCGGCGCCGGTCCGTCGAAAAAGTTTATTTCCACGTTCTTGGCTGCAGTCAACGCCGTAGCCGTCTGCTTCGAGCTTACGCCCAAGTAAGTTTTCGCCATTTTGGCCAAGGCATCGAGTCCGGCCTGGAAATCAGCCTCACGTCCCCGCAACACATATTCGAAATCGGCTGCAAGCGGCATGGAGTTGAAAGCGGAAACAAAGATAGCTTTCGGAGTGTCGGACGGATTTGCCGTCACGTCGTAGGGACGTTGCCTGAAGAAACCGAACAAGCCCGATTCCAGAAGAAGGTCTTTCACCTCCTGAGCTGTCATCTGACCCACATTCTTCTTGCCAAAATCCACATACTGCTGCTCCGCATCGGCTTCCACACGCACGCTCAACACTTTGCGACGGTCGCCACGCTCCACCATGGTTACCCGTCCGCTCACGGGAGAGACAAACTTGATTTCAGGATGGTTCTTGTCCACAAACAAGCTATCCCCGACCTTCACCACGTCGTTCTCTTTGACTACTACCTTGGGCTTCATCCCCGTAAAGTCGTCCGGCATCAGTGCATAGACAGCCGGTTTCTTCACCTGAAACTCCTCCTTGGCAGCTTTACCCTTGAGATTCACGTCAAGGCCCTTACGTAATTTAATTACATTTGCCATTATTATAGGATTAAATAAACTGGTTTTAATTAAAACGTCGCAAAATTACATTAAAAATATGACAAAGTGAAGAATTCTAAAAAGAAAATAGTAATTTTGTCGCATAAATAAGGGTCATATTAAAAGATTAAGGAAAATATTCAGAGTACTCGCAGGTATAGTCGTGGGCTTCTACCTGTTGTCGGTTGCGCTACTCCACGTTCCGGCAGTGCAAAGAGGTGTCACGTTCCTCATCTCGGAAGCATTGAAAGATATTTTACATACAGAGCTTTCTATCGGCCGGGTGGACTTGGGATATTTCAACCGTATCATTCTCGACGACGTACGCATTAAAGACCAGAAGAAAAAGGATTTGCTGAAAGCAGCCCGCCTGTCGGCCAAAATAGAATTGACCTCATTGCTACACGGCAAAATATCCATTTCAAATGTCCAACTCTACGGATTCGACATCCACCTCTACCAACGCACGCAGAAGGAAAAGCCGAACTTCCAGTTTCTCATAGACACTTTCGCGAAAAAAGACAGTCTGCCTTCCAACCCGAACCTTCGCATCAATTCCGTACTTATCCGGCGGGGTAAACTGTCGTGGCACCGTTATGACAAGTCTCCTACTCCCGGCCGTTTTAACCCGGACCACATCGTGTTGGACAAAATCAGTGCCACGCTTTCACTGAAAAGCTATACGGCGGATTCCTTGAACCTGAACGTCAAGAAGTTCTCTTTTGAAGAACACTCCGGCCTACAGCTTAAACAACTGTCTTTCAAGATTACAGCCAACCGGGAAAAAGCACAGCTCGACCATTTTACCATCGAGCTGCCCCATTCCCGGTTAGCCCTCCATCCGGTCACTATGAGCTACCGCCATATAAAAGAAGGGAACGGAAAAGGGCGGTATCAGGATTTCACGTTTCAAGGCAGCATCGAGCAGGGGACATTCTCTTTCGCCGACTTCATCCCCTTTTACCCCAAATCAGCTCAAAACCATGTACTTGAAGAGCTACCGCCGTTAGCTGCCGAAGCGCGGTTCAGCGGAAACCTCAAACAAATCCTGATAGACCAGTTCGCACTTTACACTCCCGACCGGAGCATGGTGCTCGAAGCCCCATTGACTATCCGTCACCTCGAAAATCCGGCCCAACGAACGATAAAAGCCGACATCCGGAACCTGCGAATCACCCCGGCCGGCTTCAAGCAACTGTCTGAATGGACTTCAAACGACAAGATTTCCATTCCACCTTATTTACAGGCTATCGGTAGATTAGAAGCCACAGGCGACCTGTCCTATCGTTCCCAGTACCTCAAAAGCCATCTTAATTTACATACCGATTTAGGTTCCATGACCCTGTCCGGCTCTTTCGCCAAAGGAAACGAAATCGAAGCGGAAGTGCACACTCCCGGATTCCAACTCGGCAAACTGACGGGACGGGAAGAGCAATTCGGCGAAACGGCTTTCGACTTATCGGGCAAGGGACTCCTGCGCTCCGGTGCCTATCCCGTCCTTTCGCTTCAAGGGACCATCGGTCGCCTGTCTTATAACCATTACGATTACCACGACATCACAGTCGACGTGGATTACCGAAAAGGAGGATTCGCCGGCAATGTAAACATCAACGACCCTCACCTTGCGCTTACGACGAAAGGAGAAGTCAACTTACATTCATCCACACCTTATATTAAAGCGGAAGCTTCCGTCCGCCATTTCGCCCCGCACGCTCTCGCCCTCACACCCCGATATGCCGGAACGGTGTTCCAAGGCGACATACAGGCCGACTTCAGGGGCAACAACATTGAAAATATGGAAGGGCTCGTCTGCCTGAATGGTTTCCGCATGTCTACATCGGAGGAAGACTATACCACGGGACCGATATGTTTTAAGGCAACCTACGGACAAGGCAAGCGCAATCTCTCGCTCCACAGCGATTTCCTGCGTGCAGAAATGGAGGGAGATTTCAGGCTCGGCACGTTAATCGCTCACAGCCGGAAACTGCTCCATGCCTATATCCCGTCTTTCGTCAAAGCACCTCGACTTAAAAAAGACACGCCGGACGAAGTAGCCTTGTACATGCACATCGACCATACGGAGCCTATTGAAAAGATTTTCGGCATCCCTTTGCAAATCCCGAAAGCCGGACACATCAACGGTTATTTCAACAGCCGTACCGAGGAACTGGACTTCAATGCGTCCATCCCGTCGTTCAACTACAACGGGCAGCAATTGGACGACATACGGATTCTGGCCGGCCGTGTCAACGATTCCCTCACCTGTACCGTCGATTTCAAAAAGCAAATCGGCAAAGCCCCCGTGGACTTCAGACTGTTGGCCCGCGCCGCCCATGACAATGTCTACACAGGACTGAATTGGACCAACCACGCCGAAAAAATCTATCAAGGTTCCATCTCGGCTGATACCCGGTTTACCCGAAACGAAGAAAAGAAGATGCTCACCGACATCGAATTTCATCCCTCGCAAATCATCGTCAACGACTCGGTCTGGAACGTACATGCCTCCAGCGTACATGCCGCGCCGGGCTTGGTCAACATCAACGGATTCGCCATCGAACAAGGTGACCGCCACCTGATTCTCAACGGTAACGTATCGGGCAATCCGGGCGATTCCTTGACAGTCGATCTGAAAGACATCAATCTGGAATACATCTTCAACATCATTAATTTTCACACCGTGGATTTTGCCGGACAAGCCACCGGACGGGCCTACGCAGCCAACCTTATGAAAAGCCCCGAAGTGGATGCCCATCTCCATGTGCGGAACTTCACTTTCAACCAAGCTTATTTGGGCAAAATGAACTTGCACGGCGGTTGGGAGAAGGAGAAAAATGCAATTTTCCTGCACGCACGCATGGCAGACCCGGCCCACAGCAGCATGACCAGTGTGGACGGAGACATCCGAATCGGTGCCGCCCCCAAGGGAGGCCTCGACCTGATGATTCGTACCGAAAACATAGACCTGTCTTTTCTGAACCACTACACAGACGGCATATTCACCGGTTTGCACGGACGAGCGTCGGGGTGGACCCGCGTATTCGGTCCGTTCAAAGGTATCAATCTGGAAGGCGACATGCTGGTTAGCGAGGGAGGAATGAAAGTCAACGCAACCGAAGTGGACTACCGCCTCGTCAACGACTCCGTCATTCTGCGCCCGGACAACATTTATTTCCGTAATGCCATGGTTTACGACCGGCAAGGCACTCCCGGCAAAGACGAGCACTATGCCGTAGTCAACGGTGTGCTCCAACATTCCAACCTCTCCCACATGCGTTTCGATTTCGACATCGACGCCTACAACATTCTGGGGTATGACGTCAAGGATTTCGGAGACGAAGTGTTCTGCGGAACGGCATACGCCACCGGAAAAATCGGGTTCAACGGACAGCCGGGCAACCTGAACATCAACATCGATGCCCGCCCCGAAGAAAACACCATGTTCGTCTACAACCTGTCCTCTCCTACGACTTTGACAGACAACCAGTTTATCACCTACAAGACCCATCAGGACAGTATCGACGGACATTCCCATACCCCAGGCGGCACCCCCCTTCCGGAGCCGGAATCGGACATGCGTATCAATTTCCGCCTCAACCTGACACCGGAAGCTACCATGAAGATTCTTATGGATCCGAAAGCCGGTGACTACATCGCCCTGAACGGACACGGAAACATCCGCGCCAACTATTATAATAAAGGAGACTTCACCATGTATGGCACGTACACCATAGACCATGGCATTTATAAGCTCTCGTTGCAGGACGTCATTCGCAAGGACTTTATTTTCAACCCCGGCGGCACCATCGTATTCGGTGGTCCGCCCGTCCAAGCCGACCTCAACCTGCAAGCCGTCTACACCGTACCCTCCGTATCGCTGAACGACCTGAGCGCACGCTCTACCTTCAGCCAAAACAACGTACGCGTGAACTGCCTGATGAACCTCGGCGGAAAGGCACAGTCTCCTCAGATCAGTTTCGACTTCGACCTGCCCAACGTCAATGAAGACGAGAAACAGATGGTGCGCAGCCTCATCAGCACGGAAGAAGAAAAAAACATGCAGGTGATTTACCTCCTCGGTATCGGGCGTTTCTACACTTACGATTACAGCAACACGGAACAAAGCCAATCCTCCGTGGCCATGAAGTCATTGTTGTCCTCTACTCTGAGCGGGCAACTCAACCAAATGCTTTCCACGCTGCTCGGCAACAACAGCAACTGGAACATCGGGACGAACCTCAGCACGGGCGAAACGGGATGGAGCGACATGGACGTAGAAGGACTGCTCTCCGGACGGCTGCTCAACAACCGCCTGCTCATCAACGGAAATTTCGGTTACCGGGACAACAGCACCAATCCGAACGGTAACTTCATCGGCGACTTCGACCTGCAGTGGCTGCTGACCCCAAGCGGAAACGTAAGCCTGAAAGCATACAGCAAAACCAACGACCGCTACTTCACCAAATCGTCGCTGACCACTCAAGGTGTCGGAATCGGACTGAAACGGGACTTCAACACGTGGCGGGACGTATTTCGGGTATTCATTCCCAAAAAGCGGAGGAAGAACCCGTAAATACCGTTCCTCTCTTTTCACTCACAACATACTAAAAACAAAGCGTATGGGAAACAAAGAATTTATGCGCAAAGCCATTGAGCTTTCAGTAGAAAACGTAAAAAACGGCGGAGGCCCGTTCGGCGCCGTCATCGTAAAAGGAGATGAAATCGTCGCAACCGGAGTAAACCGGGTGACTGCCCACAACGACCCGACGGCTCATGCGGAAGTCAGCGCCATTCGCGAAGCCTGCCGCCGACTAGGCACCTTCGACCTTAGCGGTTGCGAAATATACACATCCTGCGAGCCTTGCCCGATGTGTCTCGGTGCCATATACTGGGCGCACCTCGACAAAATATACTACGGTAACAATAAGGACGACGCAGCCGACATCGGATTCGACGATTCCTTTATCTACGAAGAACTGGCTCTCCCCCGTCAAAACCGCAAGAAAGCCATGGAAGAACTGCTGCCCGAAGAAGCCATCGCAGCTTTCGACCTATGGCGCAACACGGCAGACAAGACTGAATATTAAACCTCTATCATTTCAGTCCATTGCCGCAGGTCATCCCCCTCCTGTGGAAAATCCAAAGTTCCCTGTAACGGCCTTTGGATTTTTCACTATTTTTATCCGCATAAAAAATTTCCTTATCTTTTTCATCCTATTAGAGAAAAAATGTTTAATTTTGCCGATGTGATGTAGACCGGAGCGTCGGGATGCATCCTCTTTGTGGATACAAAATTGCATTTACTGCATATTCTTATCAATGTTGAAACCTGAGAAATTTCAAAAACAAGTCTGATGAGAAAGTGCGGGTGGATGCCTGTGTTATGCGCAGGCTTCCATTCCCGTTTTTCCAGACTTAGGGTTTTCTCAGGACCTCAACATTAGAAAAACGGGATGGAAGCTGCGCAATATTTATATCAAGTATTGCCTTCTACTCTTAATCCCTTTTTCTCCACAAATATATAACGGGCAATAAATGATGGAATATAAATCAAATCAGCATAGACAAATGGTTAAAGTCAAAAACATCCTTTCACAAATATTCTTTCCCAAAAGGCTAGAATCATCCTCTCACGAATCGTATTCCGGTTCATGCGGAGATCATGCTCAATGGAACCTGAATCCGGAAAACGGAGAACTCCGCATCACCGGCACAGGCCCCCTTTACGATTTCTTCGGCGAAAAAGAAGTTCCGTGGGAAAGCCATCTGAACCATATCCGGAAAGTGGTCGTCGCCCACGGTATCACTTACATCGGCTTCCAGGCCTTCAGTTACTGCAAGTCGCTGTCGAGCGTCCAACTTCCGGACACACTGACAGGCATAGGACAGCACGCCTTCGCCTATTGTAAAAGTCTGCCCTCCGTTCTTCTGCCCGAAGGAGTGAAACACATCAAGGACTACGCTTTTGCGCATTGTTACCACTTGCAGGAACTCACCTTGCCCACCACACTCAAAAGTATAGGTAAAGCCGCTTTCTGTTCTTGCCACGGCCTTAACCGCATATCCATACCCGACAATGCCATCCTGCTGGGAAGCCAAGTGTTTGCCGATTGCAAAAGCCTGACGGAAGTAAAGCTCCCCGAGGGACTGCTGCAACTCAAAAGCAACAGTTTTACCGGCTGTATTTCCCTCCCTTCTGTCTCGCTGCCCTCTTCCGTGGTCTATCTCGGCAATTCCGCATTCGAAGGATGCAACAGCTTTACACGTATCGACATTCCGGACAAAATCGTCCATATCGGCGACCGCGTTTTCGCCGACTGCCATGCGTTGGAACAAATAACCATTCCTCCTTCCGTACATCATTTAGGCAAACACATATTCTCAGGCTGCCGCTCGCTAAAGACTCTGACCGTCCCTTTTCCGGCCTGCGGCACTCCGGCCACCTTCTCCAACTTCGGCGAACTCTTCGGGACTACCCCCGACATCGAGATGCGGAAAATAAGCCAGGATAACGAAACGGGAAAGGAAACAAACTATTACCTTCCCCACAGCCTTTCCGTCCTGCGTATATTGGAGGGATGCGAAGTCATTCCGTCCAAATGCCTCATGAATTGCTTCGTACTGAAAGAACTCCACCTTCCGTCTTCACTTTATATGATGGGCGAAAAAGCCGTTTACGGCTGTGCCGGTCTGAAAACCGTTTATTGCCAAGCTGCGGAACCGGCTTCCATCCGTGCCGACACCTTCGGAGGCATCAGGTTCAACGTTTGCCGGCTCCACGTCCCGCAAGGTTCCACAGAGAAATACAAACAAGACAAGCACTGGAAATACTTCTCACAAATAGAAGAATACGGAACAACCTTACAGGCGATGAACCGGAGTTGAATCTGTGTCTATCTTTTTCCTTTCGTCCAGACCCGTAAAAAGGAGAAATACAGGCCATCTTTCATACTCCTGATTTTCAATCAAATAACAACATAAAATTTGCCTCAGCAGAACAGAAAATATTTCTGCGCCGAATGAAAAATCATTTGGCTGAGATTGAAAAGTCAATCTCAGCCAAACGTTTTTACGACCTCCAGACGTTCGTACGGGAACCTCTTGCGTCCTGTTTTTTGTAAAGAATTAGACTATCATGCAGTTTTTTCCGTTCCGCAAAGTAGCAAGCCTCGCATATTTTCCTTACTTTTGCACGAAATAGGCTGTATTCCGGCAATCTGAAGCCAGCTTCACGGCATTCGGTTTGCCCTGTTTTTGCCTGTAAATAGCAAGAGAAAATGAAAAAGCAAGAACTCTATGACCGCGTCATTGCTTATTTTGAACAAGCAATCCCCGTGGCTGAAACCGAACTGCACTACCACGACCCGTTCCAACTGTTGGTAGCAGTCATACTTTCCGCCCAATGTACGGACAAACGGGTCAACATGATTACCCCTCCGCTCTTCCGCGACTACCCCACTCCGGAAGCCATGGCCGCCGCCACGCCGGAAACCATTTATGAATATATCCGTAGCGTGAGTTATCCCAACAACAAAGCCAAGCATCTGGTAGGGATGGCGCGCATGCTGGTGGAAAACTACCACAGCGAGGTTCCTTCCGATTTGGATGAGTTGGTCAAGCTGCCCGGCGTAGGACGTAAGACGGCCAATGTCATCCAAGCCGTCGTGTTTGAAAAAGCCGCCATGGCCGTAGACACTCATGTGTTCCGCGTGAGCCACCGCATCGGACTCGTCCCGGACACTTGTACCACGCCTTACAGCGTGGAAAAGCAACTGGTACGCTATTTTCCCGATCCCATTATCCCCAAAGCCCACCACTGGCTCATCCTGCACGGACGCTATACCTGCACGGCACGTACGCCCAAATGCGAGGTCTGCGGACTGAAAATGATATGCCGACATTACCTGCGTACCCACGGAGCGGCACGCCCTTCCGCCCAACCGTAAACAACCCGTGGCATGACGGGCGGAAACACCGCGTGAAAACGTAACCCGTCCTCTGCAAATAAAGGGTCTGCTTTCTTGCAAATATGGACGGAAAAGTATAATTTTGCAGTGCTGTAAAAGCATTATATTAAGAAGGAAACGACAGAAAACCTTTAAATAAAGATTTAAAATTATGACTATTGACAATTACAAGTTTGCCGGCAAGAAGGCAATCGTACGTGTGGACTTCAATGTCCCCTTGGATGAGAACGGTAAGATTACAGACGATACCCGTATTCGCGGAGCATTGCCTACGCTGAAGAAAATCCTCGCCGACGGCGGTGCGCTCATCATCATGAGCCACATGGGCAAGCCGAAAGGCAAAGTGAACCCGAAGTTTTCTTTGAGCCAGATTGTAGACGCCGTTTCAGAAAAATTGGGCGTAGCCGTAAAATTCGCTCCCGATTGCGCCAAGGCCGCTGACGCTGCCGCAGCATTGAAACCGGGCGAAGTGCTGTTGTTGGAAAACCTCCGCTTCTATCCTGAAGAAGAAGGCAAACCTGTAGGCATCGACAAGGAAGACCCTGCTTACGAAGATGCCAAAAAGGCCATGAAGGCTTCTCAGAAAGAGTTTGCCAAGACATTGGCTTCATACGCAGACTGCTACGTAAACGACGCGTTCGGAACGGCTCACCGCAAACATGCCTCTACGGCTGTCATCGCCGACTATTTCGATGCCGACAACAAGATGCTCGGCTATCTGATGGAGAAAGAAGTGAACGCTGTAGACAACGTATTGAGCAACATCAAACGTCCGTTCACGGCCATCATGGGCGGCTCTAAGGTTTCTACCAAAATCGGTATCATCGAAAACCTGATGGACAAGGTGGACAACCTGATTCTGTGCGGCGGTATGACTTATACTTTTGCCAAAGCCCAGGGCGGCAAGATCGGTAACTCTATCTGCGAAGACGACAAATTGCAGTTGGCTCTCGATATCATCGAAAAGGCGAAGGCCAAAGGCGTAAACCTCGTATTGGGTACGGACTGCGTGGCTGCCGATGCTTTTGCCAATGACGCACACACACAAGTGGTTCCGGCTAACGACATTCCTGAAGGATGGGAAGGTCTGGACGCAGGTCCGGCTACTCAGAAAGCTTTTGCCGAAGCCATCAAGGGAGCCAAGACGATTCTGTGGAACGGTCCTGCCGGCGTATTCGAATTCGATAACTTCACAGCCGGTTCGCGCGCCATTGCCGAAGCTATTGCCGAAGCTACCAAAAACGGTGCATTCTCACTCATCGGTGGTGGTGATTCCGTAGCATGTATCAACAAATTCGGCATGGCCGACCAGGTTTCTTACATTTCTACGGGCGGCGGTGCTCTGCTCGAAGCCATCGAAGGCAAGATCCTTCCGGGTATCGCAGCCATCAAAGGTTAATCCGTCCCGGCGGACATTCTGAAATACGAAGGGCGACTTGTGCATACGGGTTGCCCTTCTTCATTCCAAAACTCCATGAAGAAGTTAATTCCCCTACTCCTCTTGTTAGGTATCGTGTGCGGATGCCATTCCGGACAGAACGATACGGCTACCTCGCAGACCGGGAAAACGCGTCAAGATTCCTTAGCCCTTAAGGTGGCCTTGATGCCGACCTTGGACTGCCTGCCGTTCTACTATGCCCAGCGGTGCGGACTGTTCAAAGAATTAGGCCTGGACATCCGCCTGCAAACTTTCAATGCCCAAATGGACTGTGATACGGCTTTCGCCCGCAGACACGTGGACGTGTCCTACACGGATCTGATTCGTGCGGCATGGATGCAAAGCAAAGGCACCGGCCTGTACGTATTCATGCAGGCGGACGGACATCATGAATTGTTGACGGCCAAAAGCAGACGCATACGACAGATCAAGCATCTAAAGGAACGGATGGTGGCCATGGCCCGCCACTCGGTGACAGACCTGTTGTTAGACACGGTCATCGGGCAGGCACGTCTGGAACCGTCCACGGTCTACCATCCCCAAATCAACGACATCCGGCTCCGGTACGACATGCTGAACAATGCCACGATAGATGCGGCTTTCCTTCCCGAACCGTATGTCACACAAGCCAAGCTGAAAGGCCATAGGAGCATCTACGACAGCCGGAGGCCACACATGCGGCTCATGGCTTTCATGGTATCGTCCGACGCCGTGACCGACAAAAGGAAATCGGAACAAATGCGCTTGCTGCTGCAAGGCTACAACAAAGCCGTGGAACAAATCAACCGTAAGGAACAAACGGACAGCATACGGAACATCCTGCTCGGCTACCCTGTAGAACCGGAAACGATAGATTCCCTGAAAATACCGGCTTATCCTCAAGCCCAAAAGGCGGAAAAAGGCAACGTGGCCACAGCTCTCCGTTTCTTGACTTACCGACATTTGATTACGCCTGAATATACGGGCGACACGCTCATCCACACACCATTCATCCCTTAAACTTATGGATAGGAAAAGCTTTGAACTTCTTTATCAAGATGCCGTAGAGGCACTCACCTCACGCCGCATGCACGACGCCCTGAACTGTATCCGGGGGATTTTGTTCAATACCGAGAATCCGGAACTGAACCGTGAACTGGAATCCGTACAACAGGACTATGGCATGATGCTCACGTTCATATCACAGGGAGGCACGGACCCTCAACAGGCCCTTGTCCACCGCAACCTGACCCACCGAGCGTTCACGTTGCTCGACAAGTCCGCACGGCTCTACCATGTCCGTTACGAAAACGACCTGTACGCGGAAACGTACAATCGCTGTGACGCCGACCAGACGGCCTCTTTCGACCAATGGCTCGAAACGGCTGATTTATTACGGGAAAAATTGTCAGAGAACCAAGGAAATACCTCTACGGGAGAAGCTGAGGAAAACAGTTTCTACAACGTATACGACAGGCTGTTCGAGTATATCTGGACCGCTCCTCTTTTCCATGTAGCCGACGCGGAAAAACTGAAAAATTTCATAGAGAAGCAGGAAACCGACGAACAAGCCTTGCTCGTCAGTGCCGTCATGCTGAACATACAACGATATTTCGACCCGCAAAAATACCGCCTCTTGCTTCATTTCTGCCGGACGGAACATACAAAAGTCCGCGCACGGGCCATGACGGCCGCCGTGTGGACCTACATGCAATACGAAAAGCGCTTTGTCTACTATCCCGACCTCTCGGACGGACTATCATTGCTGGCACAGGACGAACACCTCAAAGGGGAACTCATCCTCCTGCAACAGCAATTCCTGCTCAGTCTGGAAACGGCTAAGGCCGAAAGGAAATTGCAAAATGAAATCTTTCCCGATTTGCTCAGAAGCCGGAACTACCAACGCAATAAAATGGGATTCGAGCAAATGGAGGAAGATTTGGCGAAGGCCTTGCGTGGAGAACCGAATGCGGAATGGGAAAAGATGCGGGGCAACAAACAGTTGGCCGACAACATGAAAGAAATCATTACCATGGGTAAGGAAGGGATAGACATCAACTTGGGAACCTTCTCCGCGCTCAAAGGCTTCTCGTTCTTCCAATCCGTCGCACACTGGTTCACACCATTCAACAAACGGCGGCCGGAAGTGAAAAGCATCTTCCCCCCGGGTATACGGCACAATCCGATACAGATGCTTATGGAGGCCGGTAACTTCTGCGAATCGGACAAATATTCGCTTTGCATGATGCTCAACCAAATAGCCCCTTCGCAACGGGATATGATGATTTCCCAAATCGGTTCACAGATAGAAGGCAACGAAGAAGGTCTCCGGGATGTAGCCAAGAAAAGCATGAACATCGGTTCCGTCTACCGTAGCTATTTGCAGGATTTGTACCGTTTCTTTAAACTTCATCCGCGTAAGGCACAGTTCGACGACCCGTTCAAAAGAGACCAGTTGTTCACCCGTTATACGGTATTGGAAAGCATGTTGAAAACACCGGCTTACTTGCGCGAGATGGCCTCATTCCTTATGAAAAGGGAATATTACCAGGATGCCATTGCCTACATGGAAGAGGCGCTCAAACACGAAACGGCAGATGCCGAAACGCTACAAAAAGTGGCCTTTTGCTATCAGCACACCGACCGGCCGAGCAAGGCCATATACTATTATCAACAAGCCGACCTGTTGAGTCCGGACAATGAATGGATTCTGAAACAAATGTTTCTGTGTTATTCCGCCTTGGGACGCTATGAGCAGGAACTCGACTGCCTGAAGGGCTTGGAAGAGATGAACCCGGGCGACACCCGCCTGATTTCAGAAATCGGATTATGCCTGATGCAGCTCGAACGCTACGAAGAAGCCGCCCAACGTTTTTATGAATTGGAATACAAAGGGGAAAGGGTGGTACCGTCGTGGAGAGCCATCGCCTGGTGCAACTTCAAGATGGGACGTCTGGAACAGGCAGACAAGTACTACCGGAAAATACTGCAACAAGATAAGGTGACATGGGAAGACTATCTCAATGCCGGACATACGGCATGGTGCCTGAAACAAACGACGGAAGCCATCGCCTATTACCGGAACTACCTCCAACTCTACCGCAGCAAAAGGAAGGATACGACACAGCCTTTGCTATCCCCCTTTGACGAAGACCGGAAAGAATTGCTCCTACACGGATTGAACGATTTGGAAATCAGCCTGATGCGGGACATTCTCCAACCGGAACCGGAAAGCTGAATGTAAAAATCAAATCAGGGGAATGAGAAGATGGTAGAACCATCCCATAAAGCGGCGTCCGAAAGAGCGCCGCTTTTTCCAATTCTCCGGAGTGAGTAACGTAGAATGATGTTTGTCTGCTTCGAAAATAGACTGTAATTCGCGAGTCGTACAGGAATCGACGATAAAAGCGTTCACTTCATAGTCGAACTTCAAGCTCCTGCTATTCAGATTAGCCGACCCCACCGTACAAAACGTACTGTCCACCATCATGACTTTCGAGTGGTGGAACCCGTCTTCATAATAATAAATGTCGGCCCCTCGCTTCATCAACCTTTTGGCATGGTAGGCCGCCACATCGGGCATGACGGGAACGTCACATTTGGTAGACAACATGACCTCAAGCTTCACTCCGCGCTTCAACGCACGATATAAGGCCTTCTTCACACTGGGCACCAAAGTAAAATAGGGGTTTACAATCTGTATCCGTTTTTGCGCATTGTCGATTGCGTCTATATAACTCCTGCGGATAATGGCCGGACTCCTCTTCGGCTCACGATTAGCCACGCCCAAAAGAACGCCGGAAGAATCCGCGCAGGCCGTCTCTTTCAATCCCCGGAATCCGGTCTGGAAGGCCAGGCTGTCCGTCTGGTATTCCAAACTGTCTATCTTGTCGCCAGTACAACGCTCCCACATCTCACAGAATATACGTCGGTAAAGAGGTACACAATCACCTTCCAGACGCATGTGCATATCTCTCCATTTACCGAACTCCGGACGGCCATGGATATAATAGTCGGCCACATTCATTCCTCCGGTGTACACCACCTTATCGTCGATAACCACAATTTTGCGATGGTCACGATGCAAGGCATGGTTCACCCAAGGAAACACGATGGGATCGAATACGACTACTTCAAAATGACGGCTCTTTAATTGCCTTAGATGTCTTTTCCGCAAGGGACGGTCGTTGCTGACATTACCAAAATCATCGTAAATCACCCTGACTTTAACCCCTTCGCGTACTTTTTTATCCAATAAGGTAAACAACGCTTTTCCGATAGAATCACTACGGAAATTGAAATATTCCAGATAGATATAATGACGAGACTGCTCTATGGCTTTGAACATGTCTTCAAACTTTTCCGCACCGCTCGGTAACAACGTCACGCGGTTGTGGGGCGTAAACAACACACCGTTTTCCTTTAAATCCTCTACCGTAAGAGAATCGCTCAGGCTTGCCTGTGCCATAGACACAAGCCCCATCGACAGCAAAACGCCACAGAATATGACACGCCATTTACTCATTATCGCTTCCCCACCTCGACCCGGGCCGAGGCATTCTATCCTTTTTTTATGAAATTCATACCGTTACCCGCCCGTCAGAACATACAACTGAAGTGGTCTACCACCCCCAACAAATGCCGGTCTTCATCCACAACCAAAACCGTATGTATCTTGTTATTGTGCATAATATCTTGAATCTTGGCAATCTTGGTATCCGGCGACACACATTTCGGCGTACGCGTCATCACCTGCTCCACCGGGACGTTAAAGAACTTATCCTGCAAACTTTCCATAGCACGCCGCACATCGCCGTCCGTTATCAATCCGACAACCTTACCATCCACTTGCGCCACACATAATCCCAACTTTCCCTTGCTCACATGGATAATGGCCTCGCCCAACTTCATTCCGGGAGGTATGACCGGCAAGTCGTTGCTGCGCATCACGTCATGCGCCGTGGTCAAGAGACGCTTGCCCAACGTCCCGCCGGGATGGAACTGTGCAAAATCCTTAGCCTGAAAATGACGCATCTCGATGAGCGCACAGGCCAAAGCATCACCCATGGCCAAAGTAGCCGTAGTGGAAGACGTCGGTGCCAAATTCAAAGGACAAGCCTCGTGGCTGACCTTGACCACCAAATGACACGTGGAATACTTGGCCAACAAAGAATCGGGATTTCCGGAAATACCAATCAAAGGAATATGATGTTCCAATAAATAAGGAATGAAACGAAGGAGTTCGTCGGTCTGGCCGGAGTTGGAAATAGCTATGACGACATCATCGGGCGTCATCACCCCCAAATCGCCATGGAAGACATCCAACGGATTGATGAAAAAAGCCGGTGTTCCCGTACTTGACAACGTAGCGGCCATCTTGGCACCGATATGCCCGCTCTTGCCCACTCCTGTTATGATTACCTTTCCGGTACAACGGAGCATCAAATCCACCGCTGCATCAAAATGTTCATCCAACTGAGGTATCAAATCCAAAATGGCCTGGGCTTCGTCGCGGAAGCACTTGACGGCAATATCTTTCACTCGGCTCATAGCAATGATGCGATTACGGTTTCCAAATCTTTCAGATACAACATATTCGGGCCGTCACTCATGGCTTTCTCCGGATCGGGATGCGTCTCGAAGAAATATCCGTTCGCACCGAACGCTTTCGCCGCCAAGGCCATGGCCGGCACGAACTCACGGTTTCCGCCAGTCTTTCCGCCTGCCGCACCGGGACGTTGTACGGAATGCGTACAGTCCATGACCACACGGGGCACAAAGGCTTTCATATCCGGAATATTACGGAAATCCACCACCAAGTTATTGTAACCGTAAATATTACCACGCTCGGTCAGCCAAATTTCCTTTGCTCCGCTCTCCTGCGCTTTTTCCACGGGGTATTTCATGTCAAGTCCCGACAGGAACTGGGCTTTCTTGATGTTGACAATCTTACCGGTACGGGCTGCCGCCACCAACAAATCGGTCTGACGACACAAAAAGGCCGGTATCTGCAAGACATCCACCACTTCGCCCACCGGAGCAGCCTGAAAACTTTCATGAATGTCCGTCAGAAGTTTAAGGCCGTGCTTCTCACGCACGTCACCCAACATCTGCAAACCCTTCTCCAATCCGGGGCCCCGATAAGAATGCACCGAAGTGCGGTTGGCTTTATCAAAAGAAGCCTTAAAGTAAATCTCTATATTAAATTTCTGCTTTATCCGAACCAGCTCGCACGCCACCTCGTCCAACAAATCAGCGGATTCAATCACACACGGACCGGCTATAAATATAGGGGTCATGACAATCTGTTTTAATGATATAATGTGCAAAGGTACACAAAAAAAGAAGAAATACCACGCCAGACTTGGCAAATACCGGTTAAAATCGTACTTTTGAAAAACCTATACCTACAAAAGGAACAATAAAATAAAAACAAAAAACGACCATGCACAAGAAAAATATCTTCTGGTTACTGAGCATATATATGCTAACGTGTGCACCGGTTTCTGCACAAGTGCTGTTTGAAAAGGATTGCCAGACGGAAATCTTCGTAGGTAAAGAAGAGAAAGAAGTGGTACACACCGCATTGGAAATCCTGCAAAAGGACGTGAAGAACGTATTCGATGCCCGACTGGCTCCCGCCTCTGCTCCGGGACATGACATAGAAATCGTGGCCGGAACGGTCGACAATCCGGAAATGCAGGCTTACCTGAAAAGAAATGAAGTAGACCTCCCTCCCATCATGGGGCAATGGGAAGCATTCCAAATTCGCAAGTTAGGCAAAAAGCAAGTTCTCGTCACCGGAAGCGATGCTCGAGGGTTGGCCTACGGCCTTTTGGAAATTTCACGCATGATAGGCGTTTCGCCGTGGGAATGGTGGGCGGACGTGACTCCCGACAAGCGCGACCGTTTCTTTGTCTCCGAAATCAAAGAGGGGCAGCAAGCCCCTTCCGTGCAATTCCGAGGTATCTTCCTCAACGACGAAGACTGGGGACTGACACCGTGGTCTACAAAGAACTTCGAACCGGAGGCTCAAACCCAATATCCGGTCAAAGGACGTTTCAAAGGACAAGTCGGCCCGAAAACATACGCCAAAGTCTTCGAATTGCTTCTTCGGCTACGTGCCAACACCATTTGGCCTGCCATGCACGAAGTGACCATGCCTTTCTATTTCGTAGAAGGCAATCGAAAAATGGCGGAACGCTATGGCATAGTGGTCAGCACATCTCACTGCGAACCCATGATGCGTAACTCGGCTACGGAATGGGACTTAGCCGGAAAAGGCGACTACAATTTTCTCAAGAACCGCCAGGCCGTAGTAGATTACTGGACAGACCGGCTCAAAGAACTGGGACATTCGGATAATATCTTCACGATGGGCATGCGGGGCAAACATGACGGAAGGATGATTGGTGTAAAGAATACCCATGAATACAAAGATGCCCTGAATGCAGTGTTGCAAGTACAAGACAGCCTGCTCCGGCAGTACATTCATCCGGACAGTAAAAAGATTCCGCAACAGTTCGTCCCCTACAAAGAAGTATTGGACGTGTACCGGGCCGGATTGGAAGTGCCTGACCACATCACCTTGGTATGGCCGGACGACAATTACGGCTACATCCGTCACTTTCCCGATGAGAAAGAAAGAAAACGCACGGGCGGAAACGGAGTGTATTATCATACTTCATACTGGGGGGAGCCTCACGACTTCCTTTGGCTCGGTATCGTACAGCCCTCATTGATGTATCAACAGATGAAAACGGCTTACGACCGGAATATGCGTAAGATATGGGTGCTCAACGTCGGAGACATCAAGCCGTCCGAATACCTGACCGAGTTCTTCCTCGATATGGCTTGGGACATCAACCTTTCCGGGTGTAAGGGCGGAAGCGGAGTTGTGTTCTCCCATCTGGGTAACTGGCTGAACCAAACGTTCGGAAAGAAAACGGGAAAGGAGCTCTTACCCCTCATGAAAGATTTCTACTTGCTCTCCCACATCCGCAAACCGGAATTCATGGGCAATACGCGGACATACGACAAGCGGCACGAACAAATCGCCGACCTGCCATGGTCTACGGAGGAAATCAACGAACGCCTCGAACGATTCAAAAAACTATCAGACCGGGTGGAAAAATTGTATGCAACCGTTCCGTCCAACCGCAAAGAGGCTTATTTCGAAATGATCCAGTATCCCTTACAAGCCTCGAACGAAATGAACAAAAAGATGCTCTATGCACAGTTTGCCCGCCACACCCCGTCCGACAGCGCTTCTTTATGGAAGAAGTCCGACGCGGCATACGACAGCATCGTTTCCCTGACCCGGCGGTTCAACTCCCTGCTCGACAGCAAATGGAACCACATCATCAGCACTGCCCCTCGCGGACTGATCGTATTCGACAAGGTCAAGCGCACTGCATCATCCACGGCCTTAGTGTCCTCCCCTGCCCCGCTACAGTTGTGGAACGGCACGGAACATGATGCCGTGACAGGTCAGCATACCGTCATCGACGGTCTGGGACATTCCGGGAAAGCCATCTACTTGGGTAAGGGTGGAACAGTGGAATACGAATACCGAAACTTCCGGAAAGACAGCCTGACCGTAGAGGTATGCCTCGTACCGACCCATGCCGTAGAAGGCGGAAAACTGCGTTTCGCCGTCTCCACGGATGACCGTGAGCCACAGGTGTTCGACTGCGAAACCGCAGAATACAGCGAAGAGTGGAAAGTCAACATTCTGCGGGCACAAGCCGTCAAAACCGCCCGCTTCCCCTCCGGCAGCAGAAAAGGACGCATCAAGATTACGGCATTGGACGAAGGAGTGGTCATTGACCAAATACGACTAAGATAATTTTAGGATAGAACTGCGAATGTTATTTCAGGCGTATGTGTAGCAAAGATAACTAACTGCACATACGCCCCATTATTAAAGCATTTGTCCGGTTCTTTCTTGAACACATTGTGCAGTTTCCGACTACATAGTTACGGTCTCTTCTTGTGTGGGTTGGCTCATATCTCCAACGGCACGATCCGGTAACGGTTACCCTTT
>ERZ827088.501-NODE-501-length-57494-cov-4.500566_pt1 | contig 57494 bp, 60 predicted proteins | sample MGYA00519922_ERZ827088 | MGnify/ENA primary metagenome ERZ827088 (study PRJEB31778, sample SAMEA3449254) | human gut metagenome | biome: human gut; feature: human-associated habitat; material: faeces | place: United Kingdom | collected 2010/2012 ...
GATGCAAGCGGTTTGATCGGATTCTGAAGGTCGCGATCTATCTGACAAAAAATTTGGCTGCCGGCGGCAGAAAGCCAGTGTATGAGCTGTTTCTTGACTATGATGCGCAGGATTTCCTGACATACAGTTTCGTGGAAAAGAAGTGGCGTACCGCGATGCTTCGCAATTTACCGCAGCAGGGATTTGGCATCTCTGACGCGCAGATCTCATCCCGTGATTCCGCTGTGATCAGCCAATATCTGCATTCCAAATGGGGTGCGATCGCGGCGATCCGGGAGTTTCAGGAAGGGATTCGGGAAAAGCAGCTTCTGGCCCGGCATAAGAAAGAAACCGATCCGTGGGATACAGCAATGGCGCTCGTGTCTCCGCTTCCGAAGGACTGGGTCAGATGGGTCAGCAAGGTCGGCGTCGAGCAGAATTATATGTTCTATCAATACCGGCGCGGCGGCACCAAAACCGGCTATTGCAGCTACTGTGACCGCGAGGTTCCGATTCGGAAGCCGAAGCACAATGCGTTTACCAGATGCCCCAGATGCAGAAAAACGGTGCAGTTCAAATCCTTCGGCAAGATGGGCCGGCTGCGCACAGGGCGAAATATCCTGTATCTGATGCAGCCCTATCCGGGCGGCTTTGTGGTCAGAGAGTTCTGGGCGGAACGAACCCATGACAAAGAGAAATACAGGAATATCAAGGCATTTTACCATGAGTTCCGCCGCGCGATCTTTGACGCGGACGCAAAACCGGTGCAGGCATTTTACTGGGGTGTTTATAAGCAGCGCACATCGCGTTGGATCAAAGGCTGTAACTGCAGCGAGGGATATTACCCGGATGAAAGCGGTCGCGTGTATGGGAAAACGATCCCGTACCTTGCCAAAACCTGCTTGCAGCGGACCGGTCTCCCGGAACTGATTCATGCAAACATGAAGACGGACCCGGAAAAATATCTTGTCGTACTGAAAAGGATGCCGAATTTGGAGCAGCTGACAAAAGCCGGTCTGTTCCGGCTTGCAGTGGAATGTACGAAGGATTATTACAAATTGAGTTCAATTTTTCAGACGACACCCGTGCAGAGAGGTCTTGCACCAAAACTCGGCCTGAACCGACTGGAACTTGCACGGCTGCGGAAGAATCAGGGCGGGCGTGCATTTCTGGAATGGCTGCAATTTGAAAAGCAGACAGGAAAGCCGATCTCAGATTTTGCGATCCAGTGGATGTGCAAAGAGCATATTGACCCGCAGCAGCTGCAATTCATTGCAGATCGGATGCGCTATGGGCAGATCCAGCATTACCTGAACAGGCAGATGCAGGAACTGAATTTGAGCAGCGAACGTGTCATTGAACTGTGGCGGGACTACCTTTCCATGGCGTTCCGCTTCGGTTATGACACAAACGACCCCATCGTGTATCGTGTACGCAAACTTCTGCAGCGGCATGACGAATTGGCCGCCCGCGGAGAGGAAAAGCAGTTGACCCTTCGTGCCGGAGAGCTCCTTCAGACATATCCGCATATAGAACAGAATTTACAGGCGATCCGGGAAAAGTTTGCGTTTACAGGAAAACAGTTCCAGATTCAGGTTCCAGATAAGCTGGAAGATATTTTCATGGACAGCCGGAAGCTCTGCCACTGCATTGCCAACAGTGATGTCTACTGGGAGCGTATGGAGCGCAGGGAAAGCTATCTGCTGTTTCTGAGAAAGACAGCCGAACCGGACACCCCCTATTATACCGTAGAGGCAGAGCCGGGCGGCACGGTACGACAGGTCCGAACCCAGTATAATCGCCAGAATGACGATATTGGCGAGGTGCGCGCATTCCTGAAGATCTGGCAGAAGCAGCTTGCCAAGCGGCTGACGCAGAAAGATAAGCAGCTTGCGGCAGACAGCCATGAACTGCGCATCAAAGAACTGGTGCAGCTGCGAAATGATCAGGTCACGATTCACACGGGCGACCTTGCGGGTCGTCTGCTTGTGGATGTGCTGACAGAGGATCTGATGGAAGCGGCATAACAAAAACGGAGTGGGAGCGCGGCAGCGCTTCCACTCCCATAGAAAGGACTGAAAACATGGATCATATCACAGAAGCGATTTACAACGTCATGTATCAATACAGGCTGGCCTTTACGCCGGACGGCGTGCAGGCAAACCTCAATCAGTGGCGGCAGCAGAAAACACAGCTGCTGGAGCTGCTGCGCCGCCACCCGAACTGGCGGGAGCAGGAGCTTGCGGTTGTGTTCGATCTATCCGAGCAGCGGCAGCTTGACCGGGCCTGCGTGGACGAAACAAAATTTGAAATGTTGACGCTCGCGGAGGAAGCGGGATTGACCGGCGAACGGCTGGAAGAATTTCGGGATGCGCTCGACGCTGCGACGGCGGATTATGCGACCGTTCCGGATGAATCCCGGCTGCCGGTGATCCGGAACCGCGGACATATCAAGTGCGACGCTGGCATGAAGGCAAGCCGCATCATCAACCGGCTGTGCGCAAAATTCGGCATCGACCAATATGAAACAGAGCGGGAGCTTGGACACGGGGATACGCTCCATACCGCACGAGTCAAGCCCTACAACGCGGTTTTCGCGCGGCTGGCTGACGCGCTCAATCCGGTGCGGATCAGCAAAACCGGCGTATTGTCCGTCCATCCGTGCGACTTTCTGGAGATGTCAGCGAAGAAAAACGCATGGCATTCCTGTCACTGTTTAGCAGACGGCGGATGGCGGGCCGGCTGTCAGTCTTATATGGGCGACGGCGTGAGCATGGTGTTCTTCACGGTAGATGACGGTGTCAAAGAGCAGTTCTACCGCGCCCCGAGACTGACGCGGCAGATTTTCTGCTATCGGGACGGTGTGCTGCTGCAATCAAGACTATATCCGCAGAATGACGACGATGTGCGAAAGCTCTACCGGAGCATGGTGCAAAGCGTGATCGCAAGATGCCTTGGCCTGCCGAATCTCTGGAAAACGAATACGACACTTACAGAAATCCGGCCTTATTGGACAACCGTGCAGGGCAGCCTGCATTACACGGATTATGAGAACGGCTATGCCGCGCTTTCGCTAATGAAGGGCTACGGAAACTACGGTCATCTGGAAATTGGAAGCGCATCGCGCTGCGTTGGTTGCGGCCGGCCCTATGATCGACGCAACTCAACGCACTGCGGCGAATGTGAAGACATGTGTGTTTGCAAGGCGTGCGGAAGTGTGGTTCCGAAAAACAGCGGCCATTTTTTAGACGGCGACGGATTTTACTGCGCGGAGTGTATGCAGCCGTGCAGCTGCTGTGGGAAACTGCTTCCGAGAGAAGCGCTGCGGCCGGTGCTCAACCGGCGCGGGCGGACAAATCAGCTTTGCCCATCCTGTGAAGAAGCAGAGCTGGCAAATTGCCGTACCTGTGCGGCACGTAGCTGCTGTAAGGATTTGCGCGGCTTGCTGTTTTGTGAGAGAAGCCGCTATACACAAGTAGAATTGGAGGAACAATATGCGTAATTTATATGAGCAATGCTTGAAGCTGACACAATTTGCGGCGCTGGAGTTTGAAGAAATTTTTCAGTTTTCACAGGAACGTCTCAAACAGGCGTTAGAAACAGAGTTGATTGAGAACGGATATGCCGTGCGGAAGCAACGAGGCTTTTTGTACGCGCCAGGGACGGCGCCTGTCCTGCTGGTTGCGCATCTGGACACGGTCCATCGCGCCCTGCCGGAGACGATCTGCTATTCCGCAGATGGCGCGGTTATGATGTCACCGCAGGGAATTGGCGGCGATGACCGGGCAGGTGTTTACATGATCCTGCGTCTGATTCAGCGCGTTCATTGTCACGTTCTGTTCTGTGAGGATGAGGAAACCGGCGGACACGGGGCACGTGCCTTTACAAAGTCCGGAATCAAACCGGACGTCAATTATATCGTGGAGTTGGATCGCACGGGCAGCAACGACGCGGTATTCTATCAATGCCGCAACCGGCAGTTCGAGCGACATATCAACAGCTTTGGCTTCCAGACAGCGTTCGGAAGCTTCAGCGACATTTCCATTTTGGCGCCGCATCTGAATCTTGCCGCGGTCAACCTCAGCACCGGCTACTACCATGCGCACCAGCCGGGAGAATATGTCCGGTTGGACAAGGTGGAGGAGTTGATCGGCCGCGTGGAGAAGCTCCTGCAAACGAAAACGGAACGGCTTTCTTACACCCAGAAGTTTACGGCAAGAAAGCTGGGTGAACCAAACGATTTGCAGCGGAAACGACTCGTTGCGCTGCTTGATACGCATATTGTCCGGATCAACCATCAGGATGTTGCTGACGGGCGCGGATATTATATGGACATAAGCGGCAGAATTTATCTCTATCTTGATGAATGTGACCGCATGGTACATATCCGCGACGCAGAAGCATTCCGCATGGATGGCTCTGCTGCTACATATCAGGCGGGGTCAGCAAAAGAATACAAGACCATAGAAATGGAAGAAGCCATGCGCCTGCTGGGGCAGGAACGCAGAGCTGGATAAAAGAAACGGTTGATTGAGAGAAAACCGGCAGTACACTTCAATGTGTGCTGCCGGTATTTTGCGCACTTTTTGTTGAACCTGCCGTACTCCATACGTATAAGAGAAGTACGGGAGGTAAAATACAATGCTAATTTCTATCGATCATGGGAACAAACAGGTAAAAACGATCCACCATGCGCCGTTCACATCCGGGCTGGTATGCAGCGAGGTACAGCCATTTGGAGGTGAAACGCTGACCTATCAGGGGCGGTATTATACGCTCACCGACCAGCGGATTCCATACCGCCGGGACAAAACGGAGGACGAACGCTTCTTCGTACTGACGCTCTTTGCAATCGCGTATGAACTGGAAGCCGCATCTTTCTACGGAGCGGGCCCGGTGCGGGTGCAGCTTGCGGTCGGCCTGCCGCCGGCACATTACGGTGCGCAGCAGAAACGGTTTGCAGAATATTTTCTGAATCGAGGGACGGTCAGCTTCACGCTTCATGACAGGCCGTACGAGATTCTGATCGACGAGGTAAGCTGTTATCCGCAGTCCTATGCCGCAGCCATTACGGTGTTCCAGGCGCTGCAAAGCAGCCCCAGGGCGCTTATCATTGATATTGGCGGCTTCACAGCGGATTATTTGCTGCTGCGGAACGGCGAGGGCGACCTGAGCGTCTGCGATTCGCTGGAGAACGGCGTGATCCTGCTCTACAACCGGATCAAATCGCGCGTTGCAGCTGAACAGGATTTGCTGCTGGATGAGACGGAGATCGACGCGATCCTGCTCGGCAGGGACAGCGGACAGTCTGATGCAGTATCGCAGATCGTGCGGCAGCAGGCACAGGAATTTGTCAGTGACCTGCTCAGTTCACTGCGGGAGCGGATGCTGGAATTGAAAAGCGGGAAGGTAATCTTCACTGGCGGTGGGGCCGTTCTGCTCCGGCAGCAAATCGAAGCGTCGGACAAGGTGCGCGAGCCTGTTTTCATTGAGGACATTGCCGCAAATGTGAAGGGCTATCAGCTGCTCTATCAGGCAGAACGGATGGGCAGAAATCATGGACGCTAAAAAAGACCCTGGAAAATTCACGATCCGCTTCTGTATGTCCGACCCGAGACAGAAGAGAGCCGTCGATGAATTGAACGCTCAAGGACGCCTGAAGGCGCAGTTTCTGACCAATGCGATTTTGTATTACGTCGGCATTGAAAACGCCAACGGCGCGCCCTCGCGGGTCGAACTTGAAGCAATCGTTCGCGCCATGCTGGAAGAAAACGCGCGGAAAAGCCGGGACGCTGTGCAGTTACCGGCAGGACATAAACGGGAATGCAGCACAGAGACAGACACATTTTTAACAGAAGAAAACCTCAGCGCGATTGCCGGTACGCTGAAAGCGTTCCGTGGGTAAAAGCAAACCGCCGCGAAAAATCATTTTGCGATCTTCCGCGGCGGTTTTTATGAATTTGTATCTTCCAGAATTGCGCGGTAATTCCGTTTTGCATAAAGAATCCTGCGAATCTGAACGGTATCCCCGACAACCACATAGAACACAAGATAATTCTCTACAATCAAATACCGGTAGCCCTTGGCAGCCAACGCAATATCACGCGGCTTCGGGCATCGGAACGGCATCTGTGACAGGCTCCCGATTTTTTCAATCAGCAGATCGTAGTACCGCAGGGCAGCCTGCTCGGACAGTGTGTTCAGATAGTCGATGATCTCCCGCAAGTCCTGCTTGGCGGTCGGGTAAATTTTGACCTTATAAACGTCCATGCACCAGCCCCCGCAGCTCTCCGGCGACCCGCAGAAAGTCTTCGCCTTCCGTGCCGTCTGCAATTTCGGCTTCCGCGACGGAGAGCTTGGAATACAGATCGATCAGCGCCTGCTGCCGCTCATACTCTGCCATGCTCTGCACGACCATATCGCCGGTGCCGTTTCTCGTGATGAACACCGGCTCGCGCGTCTGCTTGCAGAAGTCGGAAATTTCGTTGGCGCTGTTGCGCAGGTCAGAAATCGGACGGATATTTGGCATACTGCATCTCTCCTTTGCTTGCAGTATAGCAAAATATTGAGTATTTTACAAGATGAATTTTGCGAAATACGATTTGCGTATAGATTCATCCATCCGGTCAGGTTATCCCCGTCAGATGGGAAGTTTTTTATAAAATAGGAATCTATAAAGGAATATATTCCATTATAGATTTCTGTATCATTTCGGACGCGCCAGTTAAAATAGAATCAGCACTTTTTAGAAGCTGAGGTAGGCGTATGTCCGTATCGTATAAAGTCATTGGCAGGCATATTCAAGAAGCAAGAAAGCAGGCAAAGCTGACACAGCGTGCCGTTGCGGAGAAGTTGAATATGTCCGATACGTATTACGGAAAAATCGAGCGCGGCGAGTGCCGCGTGAATCTGGAGCGTCTGGCGCAGATCAGCGTATTGCTGCATACGCCGCTGGAGGATATCATCAGCGGCTGCATGGAGCAATTCGAGTCGGCTAATATGGAAAACCCGAAGAAGCTCGGTCTTGCCGCCCAGTTTTCAGAAATCGCATATGGCTGCTCGGAAAAGAGCCGCAAGCTCATGCTGCGCGTATGTAGAGACATTGCGCAGATGGACAGAGAATAGAATATAGCTGAACCAAGCAAGCCCGTTCATAGGAGCGGGCTTTTTGCTTTTCCCAGTGGTACGGTCAACGATGGAAAAGCAGTCATATCCAGCAAGATCCGGAGGCGCAGACACAGACCGTGAGCAAGACCAGCACGAGCATCAGACGATTACAATATATCCGCTGTTACAGATATTACGACGCGCAATCTCCCCCGCGCACAATCTTCCCAAGGAGCAGAAATCCTCCGTGCGCATCCGTTTTGTCCAACAAACAAATCGGATGAATACTGTGACGTAACGAGATCAGTGTCAAAAATGACGGAGATCGAGAGACGGGGCGGGAATAGGTGGGATAAGCCGAAAAAGGCAGAGAAATCAAGGGATTGCGGGGGCGGTAAGTTCTGAAAACCGCCGAAAATTTGAGCCGACGCCACGACGGCGACGCGCACGTTCCGTGTCAATCACGATGGCCGCGCGACGCTGTTCGGGCGTCTTTTTTCGTCGTCGGCGCGTTTCTAACGCTTCGGGGCGTTCGCGTTTAACGCTTGGCGTTCGAGCGTTCGGACGCGCGTTAGAAAACGGCGAAAGCATTGCAAACACTGGGCTTTTCCGCGTTCGCGCCGCCGAGCGGGAGAGCAGCCGGACGCCGCCGCGCGCCGCCGCCACTGAACGCGGGATTGGTCCGATTGGTCCGAGGATTGGACCGGACACAAAAAACGCCCGAAAACCCGCACGAATACAGGCTTTTCGGGCAAATACAGAACAAACGAGGCAGACAGCCTGCACGCGTCACCGCGTCGGCCGTCTGCCTCTTGCTATGTATAAGTATGCAATATATGCAGATATTATGCAATTATCGCCGCGGCCCCGGCCAGGAGACCAGGAACGTCACTTTGCCGCGCGCAACTGTTCGCCAGCGAGGGCATCGGAAGCCATAGTCATGGCTTCCGCACGGCGATATATATCGCCGAGAATGATCGCTTTGCCCGCTTCATCCAGGCCGTCCCATAGGCAGCCCACTTTGAGGGCGTCGTCGCTGATCCCGCGGATCGCGTCGGCGTCCTCTTTTTCTTCGCCCGTTAAGAGGTAGTTCAACGAGCAGCCGAGAAATTCACAAATGGGAATAAGCAGCTTCGCGGGCGGATCAGAGTTCCGCTGCTTCCAGTTCGTGATTGTAGTAGGTTTGACACCGATATAGGCCGCCAACTGTTCCTGCCTGCCGCGCTGGGTACCCATCAATTCAAATAGACGTTCACAAATGCTCATAATACTACCCCTTAAATTTCACAAATGAGATTGACAAATTAGCATTTGTGAATTATACTGTGAGCGTGGCAAGCAAACACGACAGCCACGGACCGCGAAACAGTATAGCAAAACAACGCCATAAAAACAAGACATTTTTGCACGACACGAAAGGAGAACGAAACCATGACACGCACCATCGGCGAAGCCATTGAGGGACGGCTTCACGAAATGAGAATCCAACAGAAGGAGCTGGCGACCGTCATTGACGTGCCGGTCTCCACGCTCAACAGCTGGCTGCGGCTGGGGCGCGACATCCCCGCGCAGTACATCTTAAAGATCGCGCACGTCCTGCGCTGCACCCCGACCTATCTGCTGTCGGGCGGCGAGGAAGATCACGAGCCACTGACCAGAAGCGACGCCATCGAAGACCTGATCCGTGAGACCGTGGCCGAGGTGCTGCGGCAGCAGGAAGCGCAGAAGCGGCGCGGCGACACCGAGCCACAGACGCACATCGCCGCGCACACCGAACGGCAGCGCAAGCAGCTGGAACAGCTCAGAGCGGAGCAGGCCGCCGAACCTGACGACCCGATCCGCGCGATGTTCCGCCGCATGGGCGAAGAAGCAGACCGAAAAGCAAAGGCTGCCGCGCACCGGATGATCGTCACCGTCCGGCGCGTCCGGTGAAGCCGGAGGGCATTTTCACAGGTTCGCCCCTTCATGGGGATTGTAACACAAACAGGACAAGGAGGCAAGGGCATGAGACGGATCAAGACCTACAAGAAGTGGAGCATCTGGCGGCTGACGGCGGCGGAGGCCAACGACGTGGGCGGGCGCTTCGCGGCGTTTCTGCCGGAGACGGACCCAGGCGCGATGGACGAGCCGGAGTGGGCCGCGGACAGCGTGCAGGAGCTGATCGACTTCATCGACAGTTACGAGAAGTGAGCGCGGACGGATGGTACAGGCCGGAGGGCTACGGCGGCTGCCGGAACTGCATGTTCCGCGGCGAGGGGCTGCCGATGTGCCGGAGGGCCGCAGAGGCAAAGGCCAGCATCCCGGTCTGCCCGTTCTGGCAGAGGCGGGAGCAGGAGAAAGGAGACGAAGATGGTAAACCGCAGGAAGGTATTTGTGCAGCAGTTCTCTGATCTGCTTCGCAGCGGACGGCGCACGGGCGTCGAGCGGCTGGAGCTGTCGGACAACGGCAATCTGGTGACGATCTGCTTCGAGGGCGGCGGCCGCCGCGAGGTCAACGTAGAAGGCGACAGCGAGGCGGCGCTGATCCTGGACGTGATCCGCCGCGTGCTGTACTAAGCCCACGCAGGGCAAGGCCCAGTCCCGTGAAAGCCGGGACCGCCCCTTCGGGGGCGCGGCGCTCATGCCTGCTGAAAGGAGGACACATTATGGAGAAGTACAAACCGGAGCCGGGCTACCGCGAGCCGTACACCGAATACGGCATGGAGATCGTCATGTTCTGCGCGAAGCACTGCCTGACCAAGAAGGCGCTGGCCGCAGAGGCGGGCATCCCCTATGACAGTCTGCTGGCGACGATCAAGGGCCGCCGCAGCGGCCACAACGTCAAGGCCGCCGTGGCCCCCGTCATGGCGCGCTACGAAGCGGCTGCGAAGAAGCAGCGGAGGAAAGGCAGGGGTGCGTAAATGCAGAGCTACATCAGCACCAGCACCGCGGCCCTGCTGACCGGCGAAGACCGGCGACGCGTCTTCGAGAAGATCACGGACGGCACCTACGAGACCCGCAAGCAATCCGGCGGCCGCGGCGGCAACGGCGGCGAAAGCTACCAGATCACCGTCAGCAGCCTGCCACAGGAGGCACAGATCCTTTACTACGCACAATGTGACAACGCCACTGGCAGCGAAGACTGCGATCTGGCCGCCTACCACGCCCGCTTCGGCGAGAAGGGCATCCAGGAGCTGCTGGGCAAGCAGCGCGCCGTCCGGCAGGGCCGCGCGATCCGCGCGATGAATCCGGAAGACGTGGTCGAGCAGCTGGCGGCGCTGGCCGAGGACCACGGCACGAGCCTGCGGACGCTCTACCGCTGGATGGACGCCTACGAGGAAAAGGGGCTGCCGGGCATCATGCGCGCGGTGAGCCGCAAGGACAAGGGCACGCGGCCGAGCATCTGCGCGGCTGCCTATCAATACGCATACGGCCTGTACGCCGACAAGGTGAAGCGGACGCAGGCCACGATCTACAACAAGCTGGTGGACAAGGCCGCCGTGCTGGGACCGGACGCCTGCCAGAAGTGCATCTTCTGCGAGGGCACCGAGGCCCGCACCCGTCTGATGGAAACGGGCGAGATCAATCACTACCCGCCCTGCGCCGAGCCGGTGAAGGCGGGGATGCGGGTGCCGGAGTGCAGGCAGACGCTGTCGCGGATGCTGGCGGCGATCCCATCGGATGAAGTGACGCTGGCCCGCCGCGGCGTGAAGGCCTGGAAGGACGACCACATGTTCATGGCGGTGCGTGAGAAGCCGCAGACCGTGAACGAGGTCTGGTTCGGCGACCACCACCAGTTCGACTGCTTCGTGCTGGACGAGACCGGCAAGCCGGTGCGCCCGTGGCTGACGGCCTGGTACGACGCCGCGACCGGCTGCCTGGTGGGCTGGGTGCTCTGCACCAACCCGAACACGGAGACGATCACCGAGGCGTTCATCCGCGGCGTGGCGCACACGGAGCACAGCCCGTTCTACGGTCTGCCCGCCCACCTCTACATAGACAACGGCAAGGACTACCGCAGCAAGACCTTCGAGACCGGCCTGATGGGCGAACACGACCTGGGCTATCTGAACTGCAACATCGCCAGCAACAGCGTGATCCAGCTGTTCAACGTGACGATCCACCACGCGCAGCCCTATCACGGCTGGGCCAAGACCGTGGAGCGATTCTTCGGCACGCTGGAGGACATCTACATCCGCGACGCGCCCGGCTGGTGCGGCGGCAGCCCGAAGGAACGGCCGGAGGACTTCTCCCGCGAGCTGCGGCACCAGCTGGAGCATGGGCAGCTGTGGACGATGGACCAGTTCTACGAATGGCTTCGGGACGACGTCTTCCCCGCCTACCACAACCGGCCACACGAAGGCCACGGCGGGCGCAAGCCTATCGACCTTTACAACACCCTCCCCCGCGCCCGCATGGATCAGCCCAGCTGGGCGATGCTGTCGGTGGCGCGCATGGACATGGCCGAGCGCAAGATCACGCAGCGCGGCATCAGCTTCAAGAAGAAGCTCTACTGGTCCGACGAAATGATCGGGCTGGCGGGCACGGACGCCGTGATCCGTTACAGCCGCAGCGATCTGTCCAGCGTGTCGGTGATGGTGGACGGCAAGTTCCTGTGCGAAGCCGGTCTACACGAGACCTTCTCGCTGGTGGGCGAAGACGAGGAACGCGTGGCCGCGCACGTCGGCAGACAGAAGAAGCAGCTGCGCGAGACCAGACACCGCATCGCCGTCGCCAGCCGCAGCGTCTTCTCCGACGATGTGGACGCCAGCAAGAACGCCGGAACGATCACGGCCATCGAATACGAGAAGGCCGCCAGAGCCAGAGAGAAGCTGCGCAGCAAGCCGCCGCGCAAGCCGCGCGACGACAACAGCGGCGACGTGGTGCGCTCCATGTTCGAGGCGATGGGCGAGGAACTGCTGCGCAGCGCACGATAACGCGCGACATCTGTGACAAAAACGAAAGGAGCGGACCCCATGAACGAACGCGAAAACGAGTACCGCGGATGCAGGCTGCACCGCTATCTGGTGGCCGAGGCCACCCCCACCGAGCGCCAGGCGCTGCGCGAGGCGATCCAGCGCGTGAACACCGAGGGCGCGACGCAGATCGTGCTGCTGTCCTGCTACGAGGTTGACACCATCAGCCGCCTGGACGCCGCCAGGCTGCGCAGAGCCGCCGAAAAGCGGAGGGCGCGGAGAATCCGGCAGCTGATCCAAACGGTCTGCTGCTGGCTGTCGGCGGCCTGCCTGTTCATCGCCTGGGGCGTGGCTGGCAGCGTGGAGTGCGGCACGCGCCCGATGTGCTGGGCCACGGCGCTGCACATGACCGGCTGGATCGCCGCCTTCGGCATCTTCGCCTGGATCGGCGGTCTGATGGATCGGTAGACCACAAAAGGCCCAAGGCCCAGTCCCGTGGAAGCCGGGACCGCCCCTTCGGGGGCGCGGCGCTTACAGCCACAAACGAAAGGAGCGCTGACACAATGACGAATCTGGCAGAGAATCTGACGACGACCACCAGCCAGGGGGACCTGGCACGCGAATTGCAGCGGCTGCGCGACGCGGAGGGCGTGACCTTCGCAGCCATCGCCAACAAGACTGGCATCAGCCGGTCGGCCATCAGCCAGCTGGTGAATCAGGGGCTGCGGATGAAGCCCGAACACGAGAAGAAGCTGTGGGACGCCGTGAACGAGATCAAGGGCACGGAGGAACGGCTGGGGCCTGACGTCCCCGTCGCGCCGATCCACTTCAAGACGCGCATCGAGCTGTTCGAGACGAAGGAGTTCAAGGAGTGCATGGGCTGGTGCAACTACGTCTGCAGCAAGCGCAAGATGGGCGTCATGGTGGGCCACCCCGGCAGCGGCAAGACCACCGTGCTGCGCCACTTCGCGCAGACCCAGCCTGGCGTGCTTTACATCGAAGCCTGGCCGCAGATGCGCGTGGGCGATATGCTGGAGGCCATCGCGCGGCCGCTGGGCCTGTCCCTGCGCGGCAACAACTACCGCAAGACCCAGGACCTGATCGCCTACCTGTCGGGCCGCACGGACGTGCTGATCGCGGTGGACGAGGCCGAGTATCTGGCGAAGTGGGATGTGGACAAGTTCGAGGTCCTGCGCAAGGTGTGGGACAACACCGGCACGCCGGTGATCCTGTGCGGCACGGATGTGCTGGAGGGTATGCTGACCCGCGGTCGCGGCCGCCACGACAACCTGGCGCAGCTCTACCGCCGCAAGGTGGAATTGAAGCTGAACGGCATCGGCCAGGCCGAGGCACGCACGATCCTGCGGGAGTACAACGTGAGCGACGACGCTGCCGACGCTCTGGCGACCATCGCCGCAGACGTAAAGCACGGCGGCATGGGCACCTTCGTGGAAATCCTGGACATCTGCCTGGAGGCCGCCGAGGGCGGGCAGATCACCGGCGACATCCTGGCAAGCGCCCGGAAATACAAACTGATGTACTAAGGAGGACAACGTGAAGACACTGACAATCATCTACCTGGCGGCGACGGCTGCGGCCTTCGCCTACGTCGGGGGCGTCTGCTTCTTCAAGCGGCGCGCCCCTGCGGCCGGAACGCTGGGGCTGATCATCGCGGCCATCGGGCTGATCCTGATCGCGTGGATGGGGGCGACGGTATGAAGGCAGCCTACACCCGAATCAAGAAGCCGCGCCGCGTGACGGACGATCCCGTGATCTATGTTTGCAGCCCCTATGCAGCAGACCCCGAACGCAACGCCCGCCGCGCCGAGAACTTCTGCCGCTACGTCTGGAAAATGGGCGGCATCCCGCTAGCCCCGCACCTGCTGTTCCCGCGCTTTATGAATGAGAACAGAAACAAGGAGCGTGAAGCGGGGCTGCGCATGGCCCGCAAGCTGCTGGGCATGTGCGACGAAATGTGGGTGTTCGGCGACGAGATCAGCGAGGGCATGGTCGGCGAGATCGTCGAGGCATCGTCCCGCAGCATCCCGATCTACCACTTCAACGGCCCCATTACCCTGACCATCGCCCGCGACGGGAAAGACCCGAATCGCTGGTCGTGGCATATTTGACATCAAGGAGGAAGACACAATGGCAAGAAAACGCGTAGAAGACACGGTCCCCGCTCTGGAGAGCTGGGACGACGTGAATCAGGCGCTGGCGACCATCGCGGACAATCAGCGCACGGTGGAGAACTTCGAGGCAGCGATGCAGAACAAGATCGACGAGGCGAAGGCCGAGGCGGAAGCCCGCAGCCGCGTCTTCATCGAGGCCACCAAGCGCCTGGAGCGCCAGATCAAGGAGTTTGCCGAGGCACACCGCGACGACATGGACGGCAAGAAGACCAAGACGCTGAACTTCGGCGCGGTGGGCTTCCGCAAGTCCACGAAGATCAAGCTGCCGAAGGCCCCCACCAAGCTGGCTGAGATCATCCAGCTGCTGCGCAGCAAGGGCATGGACGACTGCGTGAAGACGCCCGCGCCCAGCGTCGATAAGGACGCCCTGCGCAAGTACCCCACCCAGGACATCGTGGCCGTGGGCGCATCCATTGAAGTGGACGACGTGTTCTGGTACGAGCCGGACCGCGAGAAGCTGGAACGCGGCTAACCGACGAAGGAGGGCACACGGATGGGAACGCAGGCCAATGTCCTGACGCCGCAGCAGATGCGCTGCATCTACGCGCTGGCGCGCGGCGGAGGGATCAGCAACGACGATCTTCACGCCGTCGTCTTCGCGACGACGGGCAAGGACAGCATGAAGCTGCTGACGACGGCAGACGCCAAGCAGGTGATTGACCGGCTGAAACGGCTGACCGGACAGGAGACGACCGCGCCGCACAACAGGCCGACGAAGGAGCAGGTGGCGAAAATCTACGCGCTGGCCGCAAAGCTGGGCTGGGCCGACGATCCGAAAAGGCTGCGCGCCTTCCTGGAGAAGCGTTTCGGCGCGTCCCACCCCACCTTCCTGGACGACAAGCACGCACGCAACTGCATCGAGGCGATGAAGGCCATGCTGGCCGGAGGACGCGGAGAGCGGAAAGGAGGCCACGATGGAGAAGTGGACGGACCGGCTGACCATTGACATGATCCCCGAACAGTACAGGCAGCTGGCAGAGATCACGGGAATCCAGCCGCTGCTGACGCTGGCGGCGCAGTACGGCGGCTCCAACCTTTACATTCCGAAGGTGGACGCCCTGACCCGCACGGCACGCGACCGGCTGATCCGCGAGAAGTTCACCGGCTACAACGCCGAGCAGCTGGCGCAGGAGTTCGACCTGACGGTCCGCTGGGTGCAGGAAATCTGCAAGGATGCACCACCTGCCGGTCAGCTGTCGCTGCTGGACTTTGAATAGTCCGATTTTATCCACATTTCCCCCATAAACTAAGGGAATTGCTTCTTATTTACCCAACAATCGAATCCATTTACAATAAACTCCGTAAAGGCCGCGCGCCTTTACGGAGTTTTGTTTTTATCTGGAGGGCGCAGCATGGAAAGCTGGATCACATGGATCATTCAGGTGGTGGCCTACGGCATCATCTGCTTCCTACTCAAGCGAGAGCTGAATCAGTTCGACCAGCGGGACAAGCGCCTGCAGGAGCGCATCGACGAAGTGGAGAAGAAGGCGTCGGCCGACACCAAGGCCCTGGCCGAGAAGATGGACAACTTCATCCAGGAGGCCCCCTTCAAATACACCCTGCGCGACGACTTCATCCGCGCCGTCGCGGGCTTCGACGCCAAGCTGGACAAAATCCTTGACCAGCTGACCAAAAGAAACTGACCCAAAATCTACAGAAAGCGAGGTGGGCCGATATGGCAGCCAACCTGACCGTCGCGGCGAACAAGCGCGTCCGCGGCGAAATCCTGGCCCTGCTGTACTCCGTTCAGCCTGTGCCGGTGGAGATCAGAACGATCACCAACAGCCTGCTGGAGTCCAACATGGTGAGCGTCCCCAGCATCGCGCAGCACATTGACTATCTGTCGGGCAAGAAGTACATCCAGGTGATCGGCGAAGATGCAGCCGAACAAATCCTGCACGGCGTGGTCCCGCCTTCCGCCTTCGTGAAACTGACGCCGACCGGCGTCGATCTGGTGGAGGGCACCATTGAGGACCAGGGCGTTGACGTCTGATGGGCGACCAGAGAGAGCGCAACCGCATCAAGTCCCGCGTGGATGAACTGCCCGACGAAATCCGCGCACAGCTGGACGCGATGCTGGCAGACGTCAACTACACCTACCAGGACATCGCTGACACGATCACCGACCTGGGCTATGAGATCAGCCGCAGCGCCGTGGGCAGATATGCCATGCGCCACAATAGCGCGGCACGACGTTTGAAAGAGGCATCGGAGCAGACCACGGCGCTGCTGCAATTCATCCGCGAGAATCAGGACGTCGAGTCCACGGAGCTGGCCTCCGCGATTATGATCGACGGCCTGACCCGCAGGATCGCAACGGCGGACGAAGACTTCGACGCCATGCCGCTGGACAAGGCGGGCCGCTTGCTGGTCCAGCTGCAACGCAGCACCATTTACAAGGAACGCTGGCGCAAGGAGCGTCTGGCAGCCATTGAGGCCGTCGAGCGCAACGTGAAGGCACGGATGCGCCAGGCCGTTCAGAACGATCCGGAACTGCTGGCACAGCTGCAAAGGCTTGTCAGCGACGCGGCAGCAGAGGAGGCGGGGCGCGATGAAGGCTGAGCTTCACTGGTACGTTGCGCAGGTTATGACCGGCAGCGAGCAGGAGACGGCCAGGAAACTGACCGACGCAGGCATGGAGGCGCTCGCCCCCGTTCAGATTCTCCACGAACGGCGTCACGGCAAATGGTGGCCGATCCGCCGCGTGGTGTTCCCCAGCTATGTATTTGTCCGCACGGGCATGACGCCTCGCTTCTATTACTTCATCAGCGGCCTGCCCCGCGTGATCCGTCTGCTGGGTGCAGACGGGCCGGAGCCGGTGCCGGACGAGCAGATGGAAGTAGTTCGCCTGTTTGCCCCAGGCGGCCGAGACTTCGGCATGTCGCAGGGTGAGCGCATCGACGGCAAGACCGTGATCACATCCGGCCCCCTGCTGGAGCTGGAAGGCAAGATCGTAAAAGTGAACGCCAGAGGACGCCGGGCAACCGTAGCGGTCCCGATCCTGGGCGAGGCACATCAAGTGGACGTTGGCGTCATTGTGGCGCAGGCCGAGGCCGAAGACGCCACGAACAGAAACCCGAAGGAAGACGCGCGCTGATCCGTCGCCGTGTTCGAGATCGGGGGACATAACCGAGAAAGCAACGCCGCCCTGACAATCGGTGGTGGCGAAGCCTACATATCGGGGCGATCCCATCCGTGGGGACCACTCCACGCGCCCCGTGGAAGCCTCCTTTCGTTGCTGCGCCCCGACGTGTTTTCACGTCGGGGCGTGGTGATAAGCGCAGAAACGATTTTAAGGCCCCTGTGCGGGCTTTTGAGTTTGGGCGGGGAACTGGAGGGGGTGCGGCGTCTAACGCCGTTCTAACGCGTCAGAGAGGCCAAGGAAAGCGAAAGGAGGGCGATTGACGTGCGAGACCTGCAAGATATACGGGAATTGATCAATCCGGAGGGCATCACGGACGGCAAAATCGTCGCCGCGCAGGCCCGATTCTACGACTACTGCAAAATGATGAATCCGAAGTTCTACCGCGACGACCGGCCGTACCAACGCGACCTGTGCGAGACGTTGCAGGCGATCTTCGAGGGGCGGCTGATCAACAAGGACACCGGCGAGCCGTACAAGAATCTGATGATCAACCTGCCGCCGCGGCACGGCAAGTCCTACACCCTGACGCTGTTCGTACAGTGGTGCATGGGCAAGAAGAACGACACGCGCGTCATTTCAGTGTCATATAACGACATTCTGGCCGGGCGTTTCGCCCGAAACGTCCGCGACGGCATTGACGCCGACAAGATCGACAGCAAGGTGACGATCTTCCACGACGTCTTCCCGACGACGCGCGTCAAACAGGGCGACGCGGCGGCACAGCTGTGGAGCCTGGAGGGCCAGTTCTTCAACTACCTGGCGACCGGCTTCGGCGGTACGATCACCGGCATCGGCTGTTCGATGGGGATCATCGACGACCCGATCAAGAACGACCAGGAGGCGTTTAACGACCGCGTTCTGGACGAACAGTGGAGCTGGTACACCGACACCTTCCTGTCCCGTATCGAAGAAGGCGGGATGCAAATTATCGTTATGACCAGATGGTCCACGAAGGACCTGTGCGGCCGCCTGCTGGCAAGCGAGGACGGCGGCGACTGGTTTGTCTTCTGCCGCCGCGCCTGTCTGGATGAAGGCGAACGCCGGATGCTATGCCCCGATCTGCTGTCGTGGAAGTCCTACATGAAGAAGCGCCGCCTGACCAGCGCGGAGATCGCGGACGCCAACTACCAGCAGGAGCCGGTGGACATCAAGGGCAAGCTCTACAGCGAGTTCCGCACCTATGAGCAGCTGCCGCGCGACGCTGCGGGGAAGCTGGACTTCGGCGCGATTATCAGCTACACCGACACGGCCGACACCGGCAGCGACGATCTGTGCAGCATCGTCGCGGGCATCCATGAAGGCGAGGGCTACATTCTGGACGTCATTATGACGGACGAGCCGATGGAGAAAACAGAGCCGCAGACGGCGGAGCAGCTCTACAGCTACCACGTCGAGACGGCGCGGATCGAGAGCAACAACGGCGGCCGCGGCTTCGCCAGAAACGTGGAGCGGCTGCTGTGGGAGCTGTACCAGACGCGCAGCGTGAACATCGAGTGGTTCCACCAGGGCGCGAACAAGCACGCCAGGATTATGACCGGCGCGACCTTCGTCATGCAACACCTGCTGTTCCCTTCCGACTGGGCACAGCGGTGGCCGCGCTACTATGCTGCGATGGTGAGCTACCAGAAGACCGGCAAAAACAAACACGACGACGCGCCGGACGCTACGACCGGCATCGCCGAAACAATTCAGGAACGAGAAGGGAGGGGTACTCTTGACATCTGGTGGGTGTGAAATCCTGCACGCTGATTGCATTGAGGTGCTGCAAACGCTGGCGGAGAACAGCTTCGACGCGCTGATCACCGACCCGCCCTACAGCAGCGGCGGCCAGTACCGCGGCGACCGGATGCAGAGCGTGACCGAGAAATACAGCCAGAGCGGCGCGAAGGCCGAGTACCTGAAACACGCCTTTGAAGGCGACAACATGGATCAGCGCGCCTGGACCAGCTGGACGGCGTACTGGCTGGAACTCTGCCGCAAGGTGGTGAAGCCGGGCGGCGTGGCGGCGATCTTCATCGACTGGCGTCAGCTGCCCGCCCTTTATGACGCGATCCAGTGGGGCGGCTGGGTAGTCCGCGGTCTGATCCCGTGGGACAAGAAGAACGCCAGACCGCAGCCGCACCGTCCGAAGCAGCAATGCGAGTTCATCGTGTGGGCGTCTAACGGGCCGCTGGACGTCAAACGCGACGCCGAATACATGCCTGGCCTGCTGCAAGGGCTGCCGCCTTCGGCGCAGGTCCGGACGCATCAGACGGAAAAACCGCTCGACGTCATGCGCCAGCTGGTCCACATCTGCGAGAACGGCGGCAGGATCATCGACCCGTTCGCAGGAAGCGGCACCACGATATGCGCAGCGTATCTGGAAGGCTTCGGCGGGCTGGGTATCGAGCGGAACAAGTATCACGCCGAAAAGGCACAGGAAAGATTAACGAAAATCGCGGGGGGGGGGTACTGATCTATGGGCTGGCGTTTAGAAGCGTTCAAGGCTGCCATCAGTGGGCGGCCTGACCGGATGCAGCAGTTCTTCACGTCCCGCATGACGTCGCCGCCTGACCGGAACACGCAGGAGTTCCTGGCGACCTATGCCCGCAGTCCGCGGCTGTCGCCGGTGACGAAGATCGCCACCGATCTGTCGAACGTCCCCGGCAAGCTGTTCAGGGTAGCAGCCAACGGCGACAAGGACGAGATCACGGACCACCCCTTCCTGGACTTCATGGCACGCCCGAATCCGCTGCCGTTTATGACGCGCAGCGCATTGTGGAAGGTCCACGAGACCTACCTGATGATCAAGGGCGAGGGCGCAGCCATCATCGAACGCGACGCAGCGGGCTACCCCGTCGAGCTGTGGCCGATCCCGCCGCACTGGATGACCGACATCCCGCGGCTGGACTTCCCCTACTACATAATCCGCAGCCGCGACGGTCTGCAAATGACCGTCCCCATCGAAGACGTGTTTCTGGTGCGGCAGCTGAATCCGCTGGACCCCTACGGCCGCGGCCTGGGCGACGCCGAGGCGGTGGCCGACGAGATCGAGACCGACGAGTACATGGCGAAGTGGGCGAAGAAGTTCTTCTGGAACGACGCCACACCGCCCGTCCTTATGTCGGCCCCAGGCATCACGCAGGACGAATACAACCGCTTCAAGGCGGCCTGGGACGATCAGCACCGCGGCGTCGGCAACGCGCACAAGATGGGGATCATCCCCCGTGACGTCACCGTCAACAAGCTGGTGGACAGCCAGCGCGAAATGGACTTCACGCAGAGCCGCAAGGACCTGCGCGACGGAGTGAACGCCCACTTCGGCGTGCCGCCTGAAATCCTGGGCATCGTCGAGAACAGCAACAGAGCCACGGCGACCCAGGCGAAGATCATCTACGCAGAGAACGTCCTGACGCCGCGCCTGCTGGCGCGACAGGACGCCATCAACACGCAGCTGCTGCCCGCCTGGGGCGAGGACCTGCTGTGGGAGTATGACGACATCGTGCCGGAGGACACCGAGTTCCGGCTGCAAATGTCTAACGCCGGTTTGTCCGGCAGCACCATCATGGTGGACGAATGGCGCGAGCAGAACGGCTTCGATCCGCTGCCTAACGGCGCGGGCCAGGTCCTGTTCGTGCCCTATGCTTCCATCCCGACGAAGCCGGAGGAATTGACACAGACCATGCGCGAAAGTGGCGGCCTGACGCCTTCAGAAGATCTGTTCCCCCCAAGCGGAACGCCGCCTGAAACGCTGACTGGAGCCAAGGGCGTCAGCAGACGCCGCCAGCAGATCGCGCACCGCGACCGGATGCGGGCGCTGCTGACGCAGGAACGCGCAGCGCGTCAGACGGTAAATCGCTTCTTCACGTCGCAGCTGTCGGAGATCACCGCCGCCATGGAGAGCGGCAGGAAGGACGCCAGCGAGGACTTCTGGCAGCGGATCAGCAGCGGCCAGGGCCTGACGTTCGACGTGACGGCCATCAGAGCGGCGGCCATGGACGCGCTGAATCAGCTGATCGACTGGAATCAGCAGGACGAGGCGCTTCTTCGGACGCTGAATCCTGTGTGGGAGGAAGCGTTCAACACCGGCGCGAAGTCCATCGAGCAGAACTTCGGCATCACAGCCGTGCGCGCCCCACGCCTGACGGACTACCTGCGCCAGCAGGGCCTGAAACGGGTGCGCGGCATCAATGAAACGACGCGCGACAAGATCGCCTCCGCGCTGGCGGACGGCATCGAGGCGGGCGAAAGCACCGCCCAGCTGGTGAAGCGCATCCAGCAGCACCTGCCTGATATGCAGGCAGAACGCGCCGCAGCCATTGCGACCAGCGAAGCCCACACCAGTATGCAGGCGGGCAGCTTCGCGCAGATGCAATACGGCGGCTGCACAACAAAAACGTGGATCACGGCGGGCGACGAAGACGTCAGAGACAGCCACCGCAGCCAGAACGGCGTCACCGTCCCCATCGACCAGCCCTTCCCGAACGGGCTGATGTATCCAGGCGATCCGTCCGGCTCGCCGGGCGAGATCATCAACTGCCGGTGCGATATGATCCCCGGCGATCTTTAGGAGGTGATCGAAGGTTGAGAATGAAGCGGCTGCAAATCAAGGCAGAGAACGTAACGGATCAGGGCATCTTCACCGGCCACGCTTCGGTCTTCGGCGTCGTGGACCTGGACAACGACGTTGTGGAGCCGGGCGCGTTCGCAGAATCCATTGCAACCGGCACGGCTGCGGCTGGCGTGCTGATCTTCGGGCAGCATGACGACCACAAGGAGCCGCTGGGCAGATCGATGGAGCTGCGGGAAGACGCCACGGGCCTGTTTGTCAAGGGCCAGATCAGCGACACCGCCATGGGCCGCGACTACCGCCAGCTGATCAAGGACGGCGTTCTTGATCAAATGTCCATCGGTTACGTCGCCCAGGAATACGACGTAGACACCAACAACGTCCGGCACCTTCGCAAAGTGGACCTGTTGGAGATCAGCATCGTAAACTACCCCGCGAACACAGAAGCAAAAATTGAAAGCTACAAAGGAGGACACACGCAAATGAAAACCGCAAAAGAGCAGACCCCCGCCACCAAGGAAGTCAAGGAAGAGACCGGAGCCGAAGGCCAGGCCGTCACCATGACCGAGGAACAGCTGGCGCAGCTGCTGGAGCAGGCCGCCGAGAGCGGCGCGACCAAGGCGCTGAAAGCTGCCGCCGACGCTGCTGACGACGAGACCAAGGACGACCCCGCCGACGACGAGACCAAGAACGACGACGGCAAGGATGATGAAGCCAAGGCTGCTGCCCCTGCCGCCAAGGAAGCCAAGGCTGCCCCCGCCCGCGGCACCGCGCAGCGCAAGTATGCGAGCATCTACATGAATACCGGCCGCACGGATAAGGAAGAAAAGTCCGGCCTTCCTGCTGGCATCGGCTGGGTGCGCTTCCAGAAGTGCATGATGCGCGCGAACAAGGACTACGACATCGCGGCCAGCATCGCCCGCAAGGAGTACGGCGACGGCTTCCTGGAGCGCCAGATCAAGGCCATGTCTGTCACAGCCCCGACTGACGGCGGCTACCTGGTCCCCGAAGTCTACGCCAGCGAGATCATCCCCCTGCTGCGCGACAAGGCCATCATCCTGCGCCTGGGCGCGACGGAGCTGCCCATGGATCGCGGCAACATCAACATCCCGAAAATGACCAGCGGCGTCAGCGCGTCCTATGTCGGCGAGCTGCGCAAGGCCAAGGCGTCCAAGGCCAAGTTCGGCAATGTCCGCATGTCCAGCAAGAAGCTGATGTGCAAGGTGTTGATCAGCAACGACCTGATCCGCTCCAACGCATACGGCGCGGACCAGCTGATCCTGAACGACGCCACCACTGCCATGGCGCTGGCGATGGACCGTGCCGCCTTCCTGGGCAAGGGCACCGAGTTTGAGCCGACGGGCCTGTTCAATATGGCTGGCATCCCGACCATCGACCTGAACGCGGCTCCCGACGAGACTACGACCGGCAAGATGCTGGCAACGCTGCTGCAGAACAACGCCGACACCAGCAAGCTGGGCTGGGCCTTCAACGGCTTCGCGTGGGAGGCGTTCTACAATGTCGTCCAGGCGGCGTCCGGCCTGTACCTGTACCGCGAGCAGATGGACAACGGCAAGCTGAACGGCCACGAGTTTGCCGTCAGCAATCAGCTGCCCAACGGCTCTGGCAGCAACCGCCCCACCAACGTGGTGCTGGGTAACTTCTCCGAGTTTATGATCGGCCGTCAGGGCAGCATGGAATCCGAAATGTTCCGCGAGGGCACCGTCACCGACGAGGACGGCAACACCATCAGCGCTGTGGATCAGGACTGCACGATCCTGCGCATCATCGACCTGCATGACTTCGGCATCCGCCACGAGGAATCCTTCGTGATCGGCAAGAACATGCAGACGGAGAAATAAGGAGGGCAACGACATGAAGAAGAAACTGATTGACAGCTGCCGCGTGCGCCCCTACACCAGCGGCGCGGCCATTGACCGCCAGAACTTCGGCAGCGCGGTGCTGGGCCTGAAAGTGGCAGCGGCCACCGGTTCGCCCACCGCTGCGGCGCTGAAGCTGGTGCTGACGGAGAGCGACGCCAGCAGCGGCACCTTCGCCGCGGTAAGCGACAAGCAGGCACTGATCGGCGGACTGCTGGATGCTGACGGCGCTGTCACTATGGACATCCCTGTTGCGGGCGGCGAGGCACAGATCGGCATCGACCTGACCGGCTGCAAGCGCTTCGTCAAGATCACGGGCACCGTCAGCTTTACGGGCGGCACCACACCTGCGGCGACTGCCACCTACGCGCTCGCCCTGGGCGATCCTGCGCAGGAGCCGGTGGAGTAAGCCATGGGGACGCCTACGCTGCGCACCAATGCGCTGACCACGTTGGAAGCATTGAAGCAGCTGCTGGGCATCGACGAGACCGATACCAGCCAGGACGGCGTGCTGATCCAGCTGATCAACAGGGCATCTGCCTCTATTGAGAACGCCCTGGGCAGGAAACTGCGCAGGAGTACCTACACGGAACGCGTGAAAGGGACCGGCAGCCAGTACCTGCTGGTGGAGAACTACCCCATCGTCGCGGTGGAGGAAATCAAGCAGGCCGGGGAGATCATAGCCCCCGGCCTGTACGACATCACCGTGCGCGGCAATGCCGGTGTGATCTACAAGGACGACGGCTGGACCTATTACGGCTTCCCCCACGGCCTGACCGGCGACGCCATGACCGGCAGCCGGAACATCACCGTGCGCTACACGGCGGGCTATATCCTGCCGTGGGAGGCGACCGACGAAGCGCCTGCTGATCTTCCGGCAGACCTGGAGGGGCTGGCACAGGAAATGGTGCAGTACATCTTCGGGAAGCTGGAGAGCGGCGGCAGCAGCGGCCTGAAAGCCTTCTCCATTAGCGACGTCCGCTGGGAATGGTCCGACGAGACCCCATCGAGCTGGCAGGACATCATCAATCAATACAAGCGGGTGTGGCTATGAGTTCAGTCACACGGACCCACGACGACTGGACACCATGGTACGAACGCACGAAGGCGGAGCTGGCGCGGCTGGCCGGTGCTGAAATACATGTCGGCATCCTGGGCAGCGCAGACAGCGAACTGCTTCGCATAGCTGCCGTGCATGAGTTCGGCGCAACGATCCACCCACGGAACGCCAAGAATCTGGCGATCCCGCTGCGGCCGGATATGAAGGGCAAAAGCCCACGCGACGTCGAGGGCGCTTTTTTTCTGGACAACGGCGAGAATCGCTTCATCTGTCGGAAGAAGGGCAAGAAGGGAGACCAGCTGGACTTTTTGTTCCTGCTGCTGCCGTCTGTGACGATTCCGGAGAGATCCTTCATCCGCGCCAGCTACGACGGAAACAAGGATGTGCTGGCGAAGGCGTGCGAGAACGCTGTGCGCCGTCTGATCCTGGGCGAGCTGACCGCCGATCAGGCTTGCCACAACATCGGCACCGCTGCCGTGGCAATCGTGAAGCGATACATGCGCACCGTGCAGCCGCCGAAAAGCAGCCTGACGCTGGCGAGCGCGCCGGGGAAAACCGCCCCGCTGGTCCAGACCGGACGGCTGCGCGACAGTATAACCTACGAGGTGACAGGACTATGAACAGACGCTTCGGGCAGCCCCGCCTGCCGCGCGGCATCCTGCACACCCTGACGGAGATACGCGCCCCTGCCCCGACCTACGACGTCGAGAACGGCGGACAGTGGGTACCAGGGACACCGGAGCGCATCGACTTCGAGGGCTGCGTGCTGCCTGTGTCGGAGGACGACTGGAAAACGGCTGCAGAGGGCACCTATACGGCAAACAGCCGGAAGATTTACACAAACGGCCATGTGCTGCGCATCGGCGGGCAGGTCTACGATCCGCAGGACGGCGCGACCTACACCGTGCGCGGCGATCTGGATCACGGCGTGATCCACCCGCTGCGCCGCTTCGTGGCCGACCGCAAGGGGGAGGCGGCATCGAAATGACGCAACGCGAACTGCGCAACATCATTGTCAAACAGCTGCACACATATCTGGCGGGGCCGAAGGTGGTGCTGTCGGATCAAACGGCACCGGAGGCCGACTACCCCCTGATCTACTACCAGAGCGTGCAGCAGCACATCCCAGGCGCTGCAAATATCACCACCGCCGCAGCGGACGGCGGCACGCTGACAAAATACCGGCGCGAACACGCGGAGGCCACATTCAGCTTTACCGCGTGCAGCTTTAACCGACAAGGCAAGGACGGCCCGATCAGCGGCGACGACGAGGCACTGGAGCTGGCGGACCGCGCGCAGGGCTTCTTCCTGTTCGCGGGGCGTCAGCTGCTGGCCGACCTGGGCGTCGTGGTGGTCCGCGTGGAGAACACGCAGAGCCGCAGCGCCTTCGATACCGACGAAACCGACCGGCGCTACGGCTTCGACGTGCTTTTCCGCTATGAGCGCGAAGACAAACGGGCGGTGCCTGCCATCAGCAAGCCGCCCATCACATTCACAAAGGAGGAATAACCTTGCAGGACATTATTGTTTATATCAGCCTGGACACCGCATCCAAAGAGAAGGAAACCCTTCTGCCGCTGATCCTGTCCTTTGAAGGCGCTTTTGCCTATAAGGAGTACAACAAGGCCGAGGACGTGGCGAAGGACTTCACCACCGCTTCGTCTCCCACGCTGGCAGCTGCGCAGAAGCTGTTCGACCAGATCAAGGTCGAGAACTGCCCCGGCCGCACCAAGAAGGTGGCAATCTTCGGCCTGGCGTCCGATTCTACAGCGAAGGCCGTCACCGACGCGCTGGACACCCTGCGTGAGACCAACGACGACTGGTACTTCCTGATCCCTGCCGGAGCTACTGACACAATCATCACGGCGCTGTCCACCTGGGCCAGCGCGACGGTCCTGACCCTGGCGCAGCTGGAGTCCGGCATGGTGGAATCTGAGAAGCTGCTGATCGCGCAGACCAAGACCAAGTCCCTGATCAACACCGCCATGAAGGCAAACAAGCAGACCGTGATCTGCTACAATCACGACGCCGACAACACGTCCATCCCCACGGCGTGGGTAGGCCGCGTCGCCCCCAACTATCCGACCAGCGTCACCTGGAAGTGGAAGGAGCTGTACGGCATCCCCGTCACCGACGAGAAGGGCACGGACCGCGAAGACCTGCTGGAAGGCCGCTACAACATGTATATCGAACGCCACGGGCGCGAGTATATGAGCGAGGGCATCTGCACGGACGGCGACTTCATTGACACCGTGATCGGCCGCTGGCAGATCAAGCAGACCATGCGCAAGCGCCTGGTGAACGAACTGGTGGACACCGAGAACATCGGCTACGACGACGACGGCTTCGCGGCCATCGCTGGCGTCGTGATCGCGGCACTTGATGATGCTGTAGACAACGGCATCATTATGAAGCAGAACGGCAAGGGCTGCTACAATGTCGTGATCCCGAAGCGCGCCGACGCCACCGACGAGCAGGCCCGCAACCGCGTGATCCCGCCGATTGAATGGGAAGCCACCGTCCGCGGCGGCGTCCACGGCGTCAAAGTTACTGGCACCCTGACCGTCGCACTGGTGACGGCCAACGAATAAGGAGGGAAAATCCATGGTATTTGATCCTGAGAAAATCTCCCTGATCGTAGCTGGCGCAAAAGTGACTGGCTATGCTGACGGCAGCAAAGTCAGCGCGGAGCATAACAAGGACGCCGTGACCCCCACAACGGGCATCCAGGGCGACACCGTGTACGCTCTGAACGCCGACAGATCGGGCACGATAAAGTTTACCCTGTTCGGCTCCAGCGCGTCGCTGGTCCGCCTGCGCCGTCTGGCGCAGGATCGTGCGCAGGTGGCTGTCACGCTGCGCAACGCAAACGACGACGGCGGCTTCATCATCAGCCATCAGGACTGCCGCATCCTGAAAGTCCCGAAGTTCGAGGGCGGCGACGACAGCGGCTCCATTGAGGTCTCTATCTACGTCCCGACGATGGTGTTCAGAGACTGATGGGCCGCAAGCGCGGCACCCCGCAGCTGCGGGGGCGTTTACCGAAATACAACGCGGAGGGCATGGTAACATGCCCTCCGAACATTCCAGAAAGGTGGTTTAGATTCAAAATGGCAAGACACGAGACAGTTAATGTGCTGGGGATCGACTACGAATTGCAGAGCGTTTCCCCGCAGTGGTACTTCGAGCAGAACGACAAATGCGGCATGACCGGCAGCGGCAGCCGCGACACGGCGCGCTATATGGACATCATGTTCAAGAACGTCGTCACATCCCCGGCCAATGTGGCAAGCAAGGGCCTGAAAGCGTTCGAGGAAAACGAGGACATCGAAACGCCGGAGCTGCTGATCCGCGAGATCGAACGCTTTCTTCGACCGGGAAAGAAGTCCGGAAGCAGCGCAGCGGCGGGCGACAAGAAATAAACAGTTCTGGTTTATGCTTTTCGACGGCGACGGCCTGACGTACAGGGACCTGAAATCCATGGACATGGCCGAGTATTACGAGTGCATCGCCGCCAAGAAGATGTTTGTCCAGCAGCTGAAAGAACAACAGCAGAAAGAATAGGAGGGGTGTTATGGCAGACAGCCGCAGCCTATCCTTCGGGGTGCAGTTTGGAACAGACACCGCACCCCTGGACGAATTAAACGAAAAGCAGCGGAAGGCGCAGGAAGAAGCCGAGCGGACCGCCGACAAGCTGGAGCAGATCGGCACCAGCCTGACCGACGTCGGCACCCGCGCCACCGCTGCTTTTAACAACGTGTCCGGCGCGGGCACGAAAATGGGCACCAGCGTGCGCAGCGCCATGCTGGAGAGCATCAAGCAGGGCGACAGCCTTGCGAAGACGCTGCGCACCGGCCTGGGGGCCGCCGTCTCCAATGTCCAGGCAAAGTTCAAAGGCATGGGAGCGGCGACCAAAAGCGTGGCGACGGACATCGGGAACGCCTTCAAGCACCCGATCCAGACCATCAAGGCCACGCTGGGCAAGGCCCTGAACGGCGCGGAGGAAGACGCCAGGGGCCTGGGCACCCAGGCGGACGACACCGGCCGCAGGCTGGATGATATGGGCAAGAAGGGCGCGGGCGCGGGTGAAAACCTGGTCGGCGTTCTGAAAAAGGTGGCGGCAGCTGCCGCTGGCCTTGCCATCATCAAGAAAGGCGTCGAAGCGATCAAAGAGTTCTGCAGCACAGCCATTGACGCCGCAGCCAATGCGGAAGAAACAAACTCCAAGTTTGAGACCGTATTCAAAGGCGCTGCGGACGCCACAAACACCTGGGCCGAGAACTTCGCGGCCGCTGCGCACCGCAGCAAAAACGAAGTGAAGGGCTTCCTGGCCGACAGCGGTGCGATCTTCACGGGCATCGGCATGGGTGCGGAGGACGCGTCCATCATGTCGGAAATGATGACCAGCCTGTCCTATGACCTTGCCAGCTTCAACAATCTGGCCGACGAGGACGCCTTCAACAAGCTGCGCAGCGGCCTGATGGGCGAGACCGAGGGCCTGAAAAGCATGGGCATCGTCCTGAACGATACGGCCATCAAGCAGTCCATGCTCCAGATGGGGATCACCGACGAGTTCAACACCCTGGACGAAGCCACGAAGGTGCAGGTCCGCTGGAACGCGATCCTGGCGCAGACCGGCGACGCGCAGCAGGACGTCACCCGCACGGCAGGCTCTTATACCAACAGCGTCAAGGGCGTCAAGGGTATATGGGCGGACTTCCTGGCCGATGCTGGCGCGAAGTTCACTCCCGTGCTGACGACCTTCTTCAACACGATCATCGACAGCTGGCCCACCATTGAGCCGATGCTCATGCAGCTGGTGGACCTGCTGGCGGACGGCCTGTCACAGGCAATCCCGATTCTGGTGCAGCTGGGCAGCCAGCTGCTGCCTGTGTTCTGCGACGCGCTGGCGCTGATCTTCCAAGTGATGCAGCCGCTGATCCCTGTGATCGGAAATCTGGCTGCGACGCTGCTGCCCCCGCTGGCGTCGATCCTGTCCATGCTGGTGGGTGCGCTGTTGCCCCCATTGACCACGATCCTGAACGTCGTGTGCAATGACATCCTGGTCCCGCTCATGCCGATCATCTCCACGATTGCGTCGGCGATCCTGCCTCCCATCGCGCAGCTGCTGGGCGTTGTGGCCCCGCTGCTGCAAGCCATCGCCCCGATCCTACAGGTGATCGGCCAGATACTGACCGTCGTCGCCGATGTGATCGGCACGATCATCGGCTGGGTAGCTGACGGCGTGGGCGCTGTGGTGAACTTCTTCGACAAACTGTTCGGCGGCGCAAAGGAAGCGCAGGGCGGCATGGAGGACCTGGCCGAGAGTACCAACAGCGTGGCGTCGTCCATTCCGGACATCGGCACGATAGAAATGCCCGCGGTTGAAATTCCGGACACCAGCGCCTACACCGGCGCGATCCAGTCCGCGATGGACACCGCCCCGATCATGGCCGAGGAAAGCTGGGGGGCCGCCAAAGAGACGGCGACCAGCGGCCTGGAGGAAATCGGCACCAGCGCGAACGACACCTACGGCGCTATGGCGGCGCAGGCAGAAAGCGCGTGGGACCGCATGAAGACGGCGGCAGCCAGTGCCGTGTCGGCGACGATCACGGAGCTGCAAAAGCTGAAAAACGCCATCAACAGCGTGGGCAGCATCACGATCAGCACGGGCAGCGTTACTTCGACACCCGTGCAGGGCCACGCCAGCGGCACGAACGACTTCGGCGGCGGCCTGACCCGTATCAACGAACAGGGCGGAGAAATGGCGATTCTGCCGAGCGGCAGCCAGATCATCCCCGCGGATCAGACCGAGAACATCATCAACACGTCCCGCCACTCCAAGTCTGTCACCTTCGCCCCACAGATCAGCGTTACCATGTCCGGCAACGCCAGCGACGAGGAAAAGGAGCAGACGAAGGCGTGGTTCCTGCAAATGTGCCGCGACGCCTACCGGCAGATGCAGAACGAGGACACGAATATCGAGGCGCTGCAGGCGTCTCTGGCATAAGGAGGGGTGACGAATGTCTTATATTCTGAGCGGCGACAGCGGGACGGTGGTGTTCGACCGCACGGGCACCATCACCAACGAGTCCCCCACCATGTCCAGCCAGGTGACAAGCAACCCCATCGAGGGCGGCGGCAAGATCACCGACCACGCCGTTCTGGACCCGATCAAGTTCTCCATCACCGGCATCGTCTCCACCGCCGCGGGCTACGCGACGCTGGAGGCGATGTGGCGCAACCGCGACCTTCTGACCTATAGGGGCGCGGAGGCGTTCAACAATTTATTGATCATCAACCTGAAACGGACCCGCACCCCTGACAACGCTGCGGGCTTCGGCTTCACCGTGAGCTTCCAGCAGATCACGATCATGTCGGCTGTGTTCGTTGACATTCAGGCCCCAGCCATGAGCCAGCAGGACGCCAGCGCGCCGGTGGCGGCGTCAGCTGCCAAGTCTGCGAAGTCCACCACGCAGAACGGGCTGGTGACAACGGGCAGCGATTATGCTGCCTATGTGGCGAGCTTCAACAGCAAGAACACAAACCCGTCTGTGGCGACGGGACGGACAAACCCCAGCTATGCGGGGTACAACAGGGAGGCGATTAAGTGAAATTGATCGAGAGCGGACAGGAAATCCGCTTCATCGACGTTGACAGTGATCGTGTTCCCTGTTCGTTACTGGTGAAGCTGACGGACCGCACCTACCGCATGACGTTCGCCTACAACGAAACGGCGGACTTCTTCACCGTCAGCCTGGAGATCAGCAACAGCGGCGGCAACACGCCGCTGGTCTACGGCGAAGTGCTTCGCTACGGCAAGCCACTGTTTGAAGCCTTCAACGACGAACGCTACCCGCTGCCGGTGATCTGCCCGCTGTGTCTGACCGGCGACGAGATCGACACGATCACCTACGACAACTTCGGCACGAAGGTGCGCCTGTACCTGTTCGACCGGCCAGGGGGTGAGAACTGATGCGCATGTGGCTAAGGCAGGCCACCCTGACGCTGGGAAGCAATCAATACACGCTGGACGGGCTGAACTTTTCCTTCAAGGTGCAGTTCGAGGATCGCGCGAAGGTATCGACTGCGCAGCTGGAGGTCTACAACCTGTCCCCGTCTACAAGGGCGTCGCTGAAAAAAGGCGACGCCGTCATTATCACCGCGGGCTACAAGGGCGACGTCGGCTGCATCTTCGTCGGCGCTATCGCGGACTATTCCCACCAACACGAAAACCTGGACATCATCACCAAGATCACGGCGGCCGACTGCCTGGAGGAATGGCTGGGCACCTACGTCAACAAGACCTACAAGGCGGGGATGTACGCCAAGGACATCGTCGACGACCTGCTGAACATCTTCGGCGTGGAGGTGGCGATGGTGAAGCTGGCGGAGAACAAGCACTACCCAGGCTGCCGCGTCTGCCGTGGGAAGCTGAAAGATGTGCTGACAGAGATCGCCTGCAGCGACTGCAAGTCCAGGCTGGTGATCCGCTGCGGGCAGATCATCATAAACCCGCCAGAGGAAGGGATCACGACCGGATATCTGCTGACGCCGCAGACGGGCCTGCTGAAATCGGCATCGACATCAGAGAGCCAGAACATCAACACGAAGACCACGGCGACGGAGAAGACGCGCAGCCAGCAGGCAGAAGATGAGGGCAACCTGTCCCGCGACTGCCTGCTGAATTACCACATCGGCGTCGCCGACAAGATCGTGATCCGCGACAGCCAGACCAACGGCACCTTCATGGTGGTCTCCGGTGTCCATGAGGGAACGCGGTCCGGCAACTGGAAAACTACTGTGGAGGTAAAACCGGCATGAGCTACGGAAGCAGACAATCGGACCTGCGCGCCGCTGAGAGCGAAAAGAACAGGGCAGGCGTCCGCGTCTCCATGCCTGTCAAGGTCCTGGCTTTTTATCCTGACAAAATGACCGTGGACGTGCAGCCACTGGTGAAGGAGAGCATCGACGGCCAGTACGCCAGCGCGGCTCCACTGATGGGGCTGCGCGCCGCCTGCCTGTGTGCGGGCGAGTTCACGATCCGCCCGTGGTACAAGCGCGGCGACGTCGGCTGGGTGATCGTTTCGGACTTCGACGCCGATGCAGTTCTTCAAACCGGCGCGGAGGCGGAGCCAAACACGGCCCGCAATCATGCGCCGGAGGACGGGCTGTTCGTCGGCGGCGTCTGCCCGGACGGGAAGGCCCCGACCGGCCTGCCAGGCAACGCCGTTGTGGTAGCAGCTGGCGGCACCTATATCGCCGTTTCTGCTGATGGTGTGAAGATCAACGGCAATGTCACCGTGACCGGCACGCTGTCGGCTGGCGGTATTGAAATGACGACGCACACGCACCAAGGCGACAGCGGCGGCACGACGGGCGGCCCACAGTAAGGAGGCCAAATGGAGAACATCACACTGAGAATTGACCAGGAGACGCAAGACCTGGTACTGGACGACAGCGGAAGCCTGGAGCTGATCGGCGACGCCGAAACCGTCGCCCAATGCGTCCGGCTGACGCTGGAGACCTTCAAGGGTGAGTGGTTCCTGGACACAGACCACGGCACCGACTATGACCAAATCATCGCGGACGGCGACGGCGACGCTGAAACCGTCCTCCGCACGGCGATCTTCCAGGAGACCAACGTGCAATACATCGACAGCCTGACCGTGACGCGCAGCGGCCGCAGCATCGCCGCGGCCTTCACCGGACGGCTGAAAGATGGGACCCCCATCAGTCTGGAGGTGAAAGCGTGAACGACAACTGGGGATTAACTGAACGCGGATTCCTTCGACCGAGCTATGCGGACCTGCTGGACGCCTTCGAGGTAAAGGCGAAGGAGCTGTTCGGCAGCACCGTCAACCTGTCCGTCCGCAGCCCGCTGGGCATCTTCCTGCGCATCTTCGCGTGGTTTGCCGGTCTGACCTGGCAGCTGGCCGAGGACGTCTACAACAGCGGCTTCATTGATACGGCTGCGGGCGTCAGCCTGGCCCGCCTGGGCGCGTTTATCGGCATCCGCGTGCTGGCAGCGCAGAAAGCGACCGGCAGCATCACGATCACCGGCGACGCCGGTGCGACGATCTACGCGGGCTTCATTGTGCAGGCACGCAACAATCAGCGCTTCGTCACCCTGGAGGACGTGACCATCAGCAGCAGCGGCACGGCCACCGTGCCGATCCAGGCGTTTGAGGCAGGACCGGACGGAAATGTGGCCGCGGGGACGATTGACACCGTTGTCACGCCGCTGGCGGCTGCGATCAGCGTCACCAACGCTGCGGCAACCGTGGGCGGCAGAAATCGCGAGACGGATCAGGAGTTCCGCGAGCGATACCTGTCGAGCGTGGACAAGCCGGGCGGCAGCAACACCGACGCCATCCGCGCACAGCTGCTGGAGGTGCCGGGCATCGTCACCGCTGTTGTGTGGGAGAACGAAACAGACGAGACAGACAGCGACGGCCTGCCGCCGCACAGCATCGAGGCCATCGTCTACGGCGGCACAGACGCCAATATAGCGGCAGCCATCCACGCGCGGAAGGCTGCGGGCATCCAGACCTACGGCGGGCAATCAGCGCAGGTGCTGGACGCCAGCGGCAAGCTGCGGACGATCAAGTTCTCCCGCCCGACGCCGGTGCTGATCTATGTGCAGATCAGCGACCTGGTGACATCCGACGCCTATGCGGGCGACGCAGCGTTGAAGGCTGCCATCGTCGAGTACATCGGCAGCGCAGCTGGGGACATCGCGGAAAGTGGTCTCGCCATCGGCGAGACGGTTTACTATAACCGGCTGATGTGCCCTGTGAATAACACGCCGGGCGTGGTGGACTATACGTTGAAAGTCAGCACGGACGGCAAGACCTGGAGCAAGAACAACATCGCCATCGACGCCAGAAAGAAGGCAATCACCGGCACGGACAAGGTGGTGATCGTGACGTGATCGTTCTGGTGCTTAAAATGCTGGAGAAGCTGACCGGAGCCTACACGAAGGACCCCGACAGCCTGATCGGTAAGCTGTTCCAGCTGTTCGCGTCCGCCCTGTGGGGCGTGGAAGACACGCTGCAGGTGATCGCCGTCTGGCGTGGGATCGACAACGCCAAGGGCACGACCCTGGACCGCATGGGCCGGAACTTCGGCGTCCGGAGGGACGGAGCCGATGACCGCTTCTATCGCCTGATGATCAAGGTAAAAGTCACGGCGCTGCTGTCTGGCGGCGACGTGGACACCATCATCACGGCCACCAGCGTGCTGTTCGACATTGATCCGGAGCAGGTGGAGGTTGTCGAGCTGTTCCCCGCGAAGTGCCGCGTGATCATGGACGAGGCCGACATCGCGCCGGAGTACATCGCGTATGCGGCCAACACCGCGCCGATCATCAAGCGGATCATGGCCGCGGGCGTCGGAAAAGAGATTTACTTCCGCACTCCGGTGAAGACGGGCGGCACGGTCTACGCGGGGGCCACACTTTTGGAGGACATCACGCTGACCATCCCGCCATACACGAACAGCTTCGCCACCGCGGGCCGCTTCGGCATCGGCGTGGCGCTGTTCGAGGAAATCACAATGCAGATCAAAACAAAGGAGGACTAAAACATGGCAGAAGGATCTGTTATCACCGAAAAGGGCCGCGCGCTGCTGGGCAAAATCCTGGCAACGAACAGCACCCTGAATATCACGGGCGCGCAGATCGGCAGCGGCGACCTGCCTGCGGGAACCCCACCCGCCAGCATGACGGCGCTGGCGTCCTACGTTATGGACGCGACCATCGTCGCCATCAGCACCCCCGCAGCGGGCGAAGTCAAGGTCGTGCTGCAGGTGCTGTCCAACGACGTGGAAACGGCGTTTCTTGCCAAGGAAGTTGCGCTGCTGGCGTCTGATCCTGACGAGGGCGATGTGGTCTATTGCTACGTTCCCATGCAGGACGACCCCGTGCAGATGCGCGCGGCCGGAGACGTAGTCGGCAAACTGCTGACGATGGAGATCAGCATGATCGTCAGCAATGTCGCCAACGTTACGGCCGTGATCAGCCCGGAAGGGCTGGTCCGCCGCAAAGAGCTGGAGAAGTACGCCCTGGTGACGCACAGTCATGTGATCGCGGACATTCAGGGCCTGCAGGAGCTGCTGAACAGCCACCAGAACAGCATCGACCTGCTGACGGACCTGATCAGCGGCGACATGCCGGGCGGCATCAACTTCGCCCTGGACTTCGCTGCGCTGTCCAACGTCTCTGTGGCGGACGGCGTCTGGAACAAATCGGGCCAGTACGTTTCCGCATGATCAGGATCGCCTGCAGCGACAGCGAGGCCTGCTGCCTGATCGCATCCCTTATTACTGAAATCGCTATGCCCTGCCCCTGCGAGGGCGGCCCGCTTCGCATCTGCGGGACCGGGCCGGACGGCGCGCCTGCGGAGGTGCGCATCCTGGGCGGCGGCGTGTACGAAATCGAAGGGCCAACGGCTGAAACCGTTGCTATTATCCGCGAAAGAAGGTGCCTGTATTGAGTGAGCGCAAAGACCAGGAACTGACGATCATCACGAAGGCCAGAGACCTGGTGGACGAGACCATGAGCCGGACGAAGAAGTTCGACAAGCGGCTTCGCTTCACGCTATCCAACCGGATCGACGAGAAGGCACTGGACGTTCTGGAGGCCATCGTGGAAGCAAACGAGATCAACCCCGCCATCGAAACCGACCCGCAGCGGCGCGCCAAATTGTGCATGGTGCGCTTCGACCTGCAAACGTCTGCACTGACAGGCTGCAAGATGCTGCTGATCTTCCTGGACATCGCAAAGACCCACGGGCAGATCGACAACCGCGCCTGCGAGTTCTGGACGAAGCGGGTGCTGGACGTGAAGTACATGACAGCGGCCTGGAGAAAGAAAGACGCCGCGCGATTCAGATAGAGACCCGCAAAACCGAAAGGGTAGGCTTTATATGCACTGGAACTGGCGGCTGCGGTCCCCGAACTCTGGCAACGCGAACAACGTCCGCAACGTCAATTCGGACGGCAGCGAGAACAACAACAACGCGTACAACGGCAACGTCGGCGTCCTGCCGCTTCGATGGATTTACCGAGACCGAGTAGCCCGTGCGGCGAAAGCAGAGGCCCATCATCAAAGGAAAGCCTATCCTATCCAACGGAAGGAGGATAAACACATAGCACCGACGCCTGGCACCACGCAGCTGCGCGGCGCTGGGCTGCCAGCGGTGCTTCACCACTATGGGCAAAGACTACGAAAGAATATGTGAATGGGGAAACCTGTACGACGCGTATCTGAAAGCACGCCGCGGCAAGCGGTGGAAGAACAGCGTCGCCAAGGTGGAAGCGTCGGCGCTGGAGGTCGTCGCGCTGATCCAGCGGGAATTGCAGACCAGGACCTACCGGCCGGGCGGCTATCGCGCGTTCTACGTCTACGAGCCGAAGCGCCGCCTGATCCAGACGAACAGCTTCAAGGACAAGATCGTCCAGCACGCCTTCTGCGATCAGGTCCTCTATGACGCGCTGACCAAGCCCTTCATCCTGGACAACTACGGCAGCCAGGTGGGGAAAGGCACGCACTTCGGGCTGAATCGGCTGCGCGACTTCATGCGTGAATACTACCGCAAAAACGGCTTTTCTGCTGACGGCTGGGTGCTGAAAGCAGACGTCCGCCACTACTTCCAATCCATCCGGCCCGACGTGCTGAAAAAGGACGTTGCGAAGTATCTGCACGACCCTGACTGTCTGGCGCTTGCCTGCCAGATCATTGACAGCACGCCGGACCCGCTGGGCATCCCCATCGGGAATCAATCGTCCCAAATCTTCGCGCTGCTATATCTGAATCAGCTGGATCACCTCTGCAAAGAGCAGCTGCGCTTCCGGTATTACGGCCGATATATGGACGACTTCTACATCATCTGCGAGAGCAAGCAGCGGCTGCAGGAGGCCCTGGTGGTGATCCGGCAGCACCTGGCCGAGCGCGGGCTGGAGCTGAATCAAAAGACAAACATCTTCCCGCTGCGCAACGGCCTGGACTTCCTGGGCTTCCACACCTACATCGACGACGCCGGGCGTGTGATCCTCAAGGTGCGTAAATCCAGCAGAGACCGCATGAAGCGGAAACTGCGAAAGTATGCCGCGCTTTACCAACGCGGCGAGATCGACCGCGAGAAGATCGCGGAGAGCTACACCAGCTGGCGCGCCCATGCCCTGCACGGGGATTGCAGGCAGCTGGTGGCAAAATACGATCAGCAATTCCTATCAATATTTGAAAGGAGACCCGAACATGTCCAAGAAGATCAGCACTCTGGCCGTGGGTGCTAAGGTACGCGACCCGCTGTCGAAGTATTACGGCGTCCCCGTGGGCTTCCAGATCGCGGACAAAAATCACGCGGGCTATCCCGCAAACAGCACGACGCTGGCCGCGGAAAAGATCCTGTGCCTGAAAGCCTTCGACGCGAAGGAGAGCGGCGGCAACAGCGACCGACAGAACTACGGGAACAACCGCTACAGCCTGGCGAATATCCGCCAGTGGCTGAACAAGTCCGGCACCAACTGGTACCAGGCGCAGCACAGCTACGACCGCGCGCCCGGTTCCAGCTACGTCTGGAGCGGCTGCAACGCATACGACACCGAGGCGGGCTTCAAGACCGGCTTTTCTCCACAGTTCCTGGCTGCGATCCTGCCAACCACGCTGACCGTGGCGAAGCCCACAACGGACGGCGGCGGCAGCGAAACCGTGACCGACGACTTCTTCCTGCCGTCCAAGCAGGAAGTGGGCCTCGGCTCTGAGAACGGCATCGCCGAGGGATCGCTTCTGGCGCTGTTCAACAGCAACAACAGCTCCCGCCTGCGCACCTGCACGCCGCAGGCCATCGCAAACAGCAACTATATCAACAACCCCAGCAGCGCGGACAACTGGATCTGGCGGCTGCGGTCCCCGATCTCTGGCCGCGCGTCCGTCGTCCGCCGCGTCTATTCGGACGGCAGCGAGGGCAGCCACCACTACGCGTACTACGGCTACGTCGGCGTCCTGCCGCTTTGTAATCTGTCCTCTGATACCTTGGTATCTGACGAGCCTGACTCCGAAGGCTACTACACGATTCAGTGGAATCAGGCCCCGACTACGCCCCCCGGCATCACCGTACCGGACAGCGTAAAGAGCGGGAAAGACGCAGCGATCAGCTGGGCGGCGTCCACCGACCCGGAAAGCGACGACATCACCTACCAGCTGGACCGCTGGAGCAACAACACGAACGCATGGGCCACGATCTACACCGGCAGCAACACCAGCTTTACCGACACCGGCATCACCACGGCGATGGACAGCGTACAGTGGCGCGTCCGCGCGAAGGATAGCAAGGATGCGTACAGCACCTATACGACGAGCCAGGCCAAGACCGTAACGCACAACGCCGACCCGACCGTTTCCGGAGCCGACGCCAACCTGGGCGCGGTGACGTCGCCCCCATCCAGAGCCTACACCGTGGGCGATGTGGACAACGGCGACACCTTGACCATCGTGGAGGCGCTGGACGGCAGCGAGGTGCGCACCATTGCGGACGCGGAGCGCGGAAAGACCTACACCTTCGGCCTGACGGCCGCACAGTTTGCGGCGCTGGCTGCTGGTGAACACAGCATGACGATCACCGTCACCGACAGTGCGGGAAACAGCGCGACGCGCGTCGTGACCTTCTCCCGCAGCATCACGATGATCAGCGTGCAGCGCGACGCCATCGAAACGGACGCCATGGCCGAAAAGATCCTTATTTCCGCGCGCTTTTTGGGCGCGGAGAACAATCTGACCGTGGAGGCGTGCAACAACGCGAAGGACGCCACGCCGACGTGGGAGACCGTCACCCCTGGCCGCAAGCACCTGTTCACGAACAAGACGAAGACGGCAACGAAGTGGGCTGTAGGCGTCCGTGTGAAACTGACGAAGGCGAGCACCAGCGACACCATCGCGCTGTACGGCGTAAGCGGCTCTTACCTGTAAGGAGGGAAAAGCATGAATCTGACAGCAGCCAGAGAACTGAACAAGCAGGAAGAAGCGCAGCAGCAGCTGCATCTGTGGGCGGCGATTTTAGCCACCCACGACGCACTGATCGCGGGCGGTCTGACCGGCCTTCCTGCGGTCCATGTCGAACGCGCAAAGGCGGCGCTGCTTCGCGCCGGAGATAAGGACGCGGGCGACTACACAGACACGGAACTGCGCGCGATCACTGTCACAAGCGGCGCACGCGTCTGGTCTGAGATCGACGACGGCGACCCGATCTTCCGCAACGAAGCCGTAGTCGGCAGCAACGGCGACCTTTACATCACCACGCAGCAACACTACAAGCGCAGCGACCTTCTGCCCGGCAGTACGGCGGCCAGGACGCTGTTCCGCCTGCTTCGCACAGAGCCGGAGGACAGCACCGTGCTGGACTTCGTGTGGGGCGAGTTAGTCCCCTATGGCGTGAAGCGCAGGGACCCGCAGGACGGCAAGGTCTACACACCGATCCACGAGCAGGGCGTCACGCTCTACGAGCCGCATTATCCGCATCTGGTGCCGTCCGAATACAAGCTGGTCGAGGACAGCAGCGGCGGAGACGGCGGCGACGATACCGTGCCGCGCTGGGCTGATCTGGAGGACGGCCACACCTTCAACGTCGGTGACAGATTCAGCGACTACGGCAAGACCTACGAAGTGCTTCGACAATTCTTCAAAGCAGACAGCTACCGCCCGCCCGCTCTGATCGGGGACTTCTACCAGCTGGCGGAGTAAGGAGGAAAGCATGAACATTAAAGGCATCGACGTGTCTGTATGGCAGGGCAAGATCGACTGGAAGAAAGTCAAGGCGAGCGGCATTGTGTTCGCCATGATCCGCGTCGGCTATGGCAGCAGCCAGGGCAACGACTGCAAAATGGACACCTATTTCAAGGCCAACGTGGAGGGCGCACTGGCCGCGGGCGTAGAGGTGGGCATCTACTTCTATAGCTACGCAAAAAGCGCCCAGGCGGCCGCCAGAGAGGCGGCGTGGGTAGTGGAGCAGATCGCCCCGTATAAGGGCCGCATCCTGTACCCCGTCGCCTACGATCTGGAGGATAGCAAACAGGCAGGGCTGGGGCGCGATGTGCTGACCGCTATGGTGACGGCCTTCTGCACGACCATCGAAGCTGCGGGCTATTATGCGTCGTTCTACTGCAACACCAACTGGTGCAAGAACATGCTGAACATGGACGACCTGAAAGGCTTCGATCTGTGGCTGGCGCAGTGGGCCAGCCAGCCGACGACGGCCTACAGCTTCGGCATGTGGCAGCGCAGCAGCTCTGGCAGTGTGGCGGGCATCAACGGGCGCGTCGATCTGGACGTCGCGTACAAGGACTATGCGGCCATTATCAAGCGCGCAGGACTGAACGGGTACAAGGAGACCGCACAGCCTGAAGAGGAGCCGGAGAAGCCCGCCCAGCCCACGGAAGCGCCTGATGTGAACGACACCCGCAAGAAGATCGTCCAGAAGGCCATCGGCGAGCTGGGCGTGTGCGAGCCGACCGGCGACGACAAGTATATCCGGTGGTACAACACGGAGGTCCTGAAAACATGGAGCCTGCCGCTTGATGCGGCGTGGTGCGCTATGTGGGTAAGTTACGTCACCAACTATCTGGCAGGCATCGCCCGCGACATTGTGAAGCCCTACTGCGGATGCAGCACCGGCATGGCCTTCTTTAAGGCGCAGGGCGTCTTCCATCCTTCGGCGGCCTGCGGCGGCACATACACCCCGCTGCCTGCTGACATCGTCTTCTTCAAGGATAAGAAATCCACCGCAGAAAGCACCCACACGGGCCTGGTGGAGTATGCGAAAGACGGTGTTCTGCACACCATCGAAGGCAATACCAGCAACGCCGTGAAGCGCCGCCAGTACGATCTGAACGACACCTACATTGTGGGCTATGCGGCCCCTGACTACGGAAAGGAGAACATCGACAGCATGACCAAGGCCGAACTGAAACAGCTGATCCGCGAAGTGATCGCAGAAGACAACCCCACCTATGCGGACCTGAAAGACGTGCCCGCCTACTGGCAGGAGCAGGCGAAGGCGCTGCTGGACGCCGGAGCCGTCAACGGCGGCACCCCTGCGGACGTCAACCCCACTGATCTGAATCTGCGCCACGAGACGCTGAAAGCTGTGATTATTGCGTCGCTTTACCACGACGCAAACACCCCCGAAAAGTGATCATAAAATCCCGCCATTCAGGCGGTAAAATTAAGGAGGAAAAACACCATGAAAAACACCACCAAAAAGGCCCTGAAAGCGATGCTCATTTTGACCATGCTGGTGACGCTCTGTGTGGCGCTTGCAGCGTGCGCACAGACCACCGAAACGGGCGCTACCGACCCCATCGTTCTGGAGCTGGTGAACGTCGGCCTGGACATTCTGGCGAAGACTGCCATCGCGGCCATCGGCCTGGCAGGCGCGTGGGCGACCGCCAAGATCGGCCAGAACAACAAGCTGGCCAACATCAAGGCTGCCATCGGCCAGGTGACGCAGGCGGCGCAGACAACGGTCGGCGAATTACAGCAGACCACCGTCGAAGCGATGAAGGCGGCGGCAGCTGATGGCAAGCTGACCGAGGACCAGATCAGGACACTGAAAGCCGATCTTTTGCGCATGACCAGAGAGAAGCTGGCGGAGCCTACCGTGCAGCTGCTGGAGGCGGCGAAGCTGGACATTAACGCCATGATCCAGGGCGCTGCCGAGGACCTGATCAATCAGATGCACACGACGCAGCAGCTGATCGCTGGGGAACTGATCGTGGAATAAGGCGACAAGAAGGGCGACCGCAAAACGCGGCCGCCCTTCGCTTTTTATGCAGAATGTTATGCAGGCGTTATATTTGACACGGAACGCGCGCGGTTTGCCAGCGAGCGCGCGCCGCTACAGCTTCATAAGAAAGCCAAGCAGGAGCGAAAGAAAAACGCCGAGGCTGAGCGTAGGGCACGGAAGTCCGAAAAAAAGAAGGCAAAGAAAGCGGCAGCCGCGGGAGACTCCAAATGAGCGGCGGTGCGCGGAACCGTTTTGACGGTCAGCAGTGGCGCGAGGAGCTGATCCGCAAGCGCACGAAAGAAGCGCTCGCTGTCTGGCCACAGGCAGAACGATACCTCCATTTTAATGAGGAATATAAGCGTCAGACCGCCATCTATGAGCAGGAGCGTGCTGAAAAGCTCCGTGCCAGAAAAGAGCGCAACGCCCAGCGCGAGAAAAAGCGCAGCGCGGCCGCTGCGAAAGACGGCGCACAATCATAATGGATGCAGTCCGCATGGCGCGGATTCGCACATAGCCAGGCTTCATCCCCCTGAAGCCAGAACTGCCAATGCGTCATCCCCCCTGACGCACGATCAGGACTCCGGACGCCGCATTGGGAACACGGCGTTCGGGGGAAGAATCTACCGACGCGAAATTATTTCGCGCGTGAATAGGAATTGGTGATATGAAAAAGAAAAAGGCATTGCTTGCGCTGATCGTAGTCGCAATTGTCGTCTCCATCGGCGCTCTCGGCTATCTGGCTTTGAGCTATTTTGGATCAAATGCGAGAAGCTCCAACGCGGGCGGCGAGCTGTCCATCGACTATCTCGTCTCCGAGAAGGACGTCGTGGAGGAAGATACGCAGTCAGACAGCAGCAAAAACATTTTCCAGTGGTTAAAGGAGCGTCTCGCTGCGGACAAGGCGCAGGAGGAGGTCACGCTCCAGACGGACACGACCGCGCCAGCCAGCACACAGAGCGGCATGAGCCAGACCATCCGCCAGTCGGAGGAGGCGGCCGAGGAAGACCTCACGCCCATCCAGCAGGCGGCAAAGGACGCGCAGCAGACGAATACCAATAAGAAAAAGGACGCCGCCGAGGACGATACCCCCGCGCAGGAGGAGAACACCCCGCAGGAGCAGCCCGAGGAAAAGGAAGACAAGAAGAATCCTGAGGACGAGCCTCCGAAGGAGGGCGAACACAAGGTTTTCATCTCCATCCGCTGCGACACGGCAGTGGACAAGGGCATGAATCTGGACTCGCAGTGGGCGGGCATCGTTCCGTCGAGCGGCACGATTCTCGCCAAAACGAAGGTGGAATTTCAGGAGGGCGACACGGTCTTCGACGTGTTGTGCCGCATCCGCGACACCTATAAAATCCACGTCTCCTACCGCGGCACCAACGGCGCGCAGTATGTAGACGGCATCAACAACCTCTACGAATTTGACGGCGGCAGGTGGTCCGGCTGGATGTACTGCGTCAACGACTGGTACCCCAACTACGGCTGCGGACAGTACGCGGTCAAAAACGGCGACGTGATCGAATGGAACTACACCTGTAACCTCGGACGCGATCTCGGCCAGGACTGGATGGCGTCGGACGAATGGATGAAAGAAAACGAATGAGAATGCGCTTTTTCGGGGGTCTGCACCCGGCAGTCAGCTTTTTATATTTTGCAGCCGTGCTTGCGCTGACGCTGGTGTGCTTTCACCCCGTGATGGCGGCGCTTTCTCTGATTGGTGCGGTATGTTTCTCCGCGCAATTAAACGGCTGGCGAAGCGTGGGCTTGACCAGCCGCTTCGTTCTGCCCATGTTTCTGCTCATTGCCATCGCAAACCCACTGTTTAACCACCGGGGCGTGACGATGCTGTGTATGCTCTTTGACCAGTGGTTTACCTTAGAAGCCGTCTGTTATGGTTTGGTTTCTGCTGCGTCGCTTAGCGCGGTGATCTTCTGGTTCACCTGCTATCAGGCGGTCATGACCTCGGACAAATTCCTGTTCTTATTCGGGCAGATCGCCCCGAATACCGCGCTGCTCATCACCATGACGCTGGGGCTTATCCCGAGACTGCAGGAGCGAAGCGCACAGATCCGCACGGCGCAGAAAATGCTGCTGCCGGAAAATAAAAGGCTTCTACCGAGGCTCCACGCGGCAAACCGGAATATATCGGCGCTTCTGACGTGGAGCATGGAAAACGCCGTGCAGACGGCAGACTCCATGAAAGCGCGCGGCTACGGCGTTCGCCGCCGCACCACGTTTCACTTATTCGTCTTTGACAGCCGGGACGCGGCTGTGCTGGGTCTTATTCTGGCGCTTGCCGGCATCTGCGTGCTGGGGCGCGTCTTTGGGCACGGCACGATGGAGTTTTACCCCCGCATGGACGCGGTCTTTACCGGCGTAAGCGGCACGGTGCTGTACATCGCGTTCGCAGTTCTTGCGTTATTTCCCTCAATTCTGGAAATGAAGGAGAAGCTGACATGGCGCTGCTGCGGTTTGACGGATTGAGCTTCGCGTATCCCTACGCCTCCCGCCGCACCTTGCAGGATGTGAGCTTCGAAATGGCAGAGGGAGAATATCTGGTGCTTTGCGGTCCTTCGGGCTGCGGCAAGACCACCTTATTAAAACAGGCAAAACGGGAGCTTCGCCCGGCGGGCAGCCGCGCAGGAAAGGTTCTCTATCAAAATACACCGGTCGATATGTTGGACGCAGAAATGGCGTTCACGGAAATCGGCTATGTCCAGCAGAATCCGGAGGATCAGATCGTGACGGATTTCGTGTGGCACGAGCTGGCGTTCGGGTTGGAAAACCTCGCCCTTCCGACGAAGGTCATCCGAAGACGGGTTGCCGAGATGGCGGCGTTTTTCGGGATGGAACCGTGGTTTCGGAAGAAGACGAGCGAACTGTCCGGCGGGCAGAAGCAGATGCTGAACCTCGCGTCGGTGATGGCAATGAACCCGAAGCTCCTGATCCTCGACGAGCCGACCAGCATGTTAGACCCGCTGGCAGCAAGAAGTTTACTGGACACCGTCGAGCGCATCAACCGGGAGCTGGGCGTTGCGGTGCTGCTGACTGAGCACCGGCTGGACGCGGTTTTTCCCGTCTGCGACCGGGTGCTGGTCATGGACGGCGGAAAGCTCCGCATCGACGGTGCGCCCGCAAAAATTGCCGCGCAATTGGCGCAGGAAACGGAAAAAGAACGCCTGTATTATGGACTTCCCGCCCCGGTGCGCATCTGCGGCGAGCTTGGCGCAGACCCCATTCCCCTGAGCGTGCGGCAGGCACGCGGATACCTCAAAACGATTCTCAAGGATGCAAAGCCGCAGGCAGAAGAACCTGTCAAACAGGAGCCGGAACGCGAGGACAAGCCGGTGCTTTCCTGCAAGGAGGTCTGGATGCGCTACGCCTCCACAGAGCCGGACGTTTTGCGCGGCGCGGAATTGCAGCTATATAAAAAGGAGCATCTGTGCCTGCTCGGCGGCAACGGCGCGGGCAAAACGACGCTGCTATCCTGCCTGATCGGAACGGCAAAGCCACAGCGCGGAAAGATCAAGCTCCAGAAAAACTGCCGCCTTGCCATGCTCCCGCAGCGGCCGCAGGCGCTTTTCACGCAGGACGACGTGCTGTCTGACCTCCTGGAGGTTGGAAACGAGGCGGATGCGCGCGCGTGGGCGGAAAAGCTGGAGCTGACCGGGCTGCTGGACCGGCATCCGTTCGACCTCTCGGGTGGTGAGTTGCAGCGGGCGGCACTCTGTAAATTATTGCTTCGGAATGCCGACGTTCTTCTGCTCGACGAGCCGACGAAGGGCTTGGATGCCTACGCGAAGGCAGAGCTTGGAGAAATCCTGAAAAAATTAAACGCAGACGGCGTGTCCATTTTAACCGTAACACACGATCTGGACTTTGCCGCAAGTTTTGCCGACCGCTGCGCGATGATGTTCGACGGGCGCGTGATCTCTGCCGACGAGCCGCACCGGTTCTTCTCCGGAAACCGCTACTACACAACGGATGCAAACCGCATTGCAGGCAGCTGGTTCCCGCGCGCCATTACCTGCGAAGAGGTCGTGCGGAACTGCCGGGAGGCGGGCAGATGAAGCGAATTTTTGCCAGCCGCCGCACCAGATGGGCGGCTATCGTCATTTTGATTGTTTTACCGGCAATGCTCGCCGCGTATTCCGTTTTTGAATTTCGAAGACCCAACAGCTTCGGTGAAGACCACGGCTTTCTCAATTTCTTCGCCAACAATTCAGACTGGATTCTGGGGCTGCTGTTTCTGGCAATTTCGGCGGTTCCGTTCCTTCTGGTCTTTGAGCGCAGACGCCCGCAGGCACGCGAGCTGGTGCCGATCGCAGTCATGTCCGCCCTCGCGGTCGTGGGAAGAACGGTATTTTCCATTGTGCCGCTGCCGAACTTCAAGCCGTGCAGCGCGATCATTATGATCACGGCCATCGTGTTTGGTCCCGAGACGGGCTTTTTAACCGGTGCACTGACCGCGTTCGTGAGCAACTTCATCTTCGGGCAGGGACCGTGGACGCCGTGGCAAATGTTTACCTGGGGGCTGCTCGGGTTTCTGACCGGGCTTATGAAAAACGCGGGGCTGTTTCCAACCGTGGGGCATATCATTCGCCACCCGAAGCCGCGCTTCACGAGCCCCAAATGGGATAAGCTCCTGCCTCCCGATACCGGCCGCGGCGATGTGCTGGCGCTTCTTCGCAGGACGACCGAGCGCGCGCCGCTGGGGCTTTGCTTCTGGGGACTTATATCCGGCTTCCTCTACGGCTGGATCATGAACCTCTATTATATTCTGGGCTATATCCGCCCTATCACATGGCAGACGGTCGCGGCGGCGTATGTGTCGAGCTTCTTCTTTGACCTGAGCCACGGGGTTTGCACGTTTTTGGTTTTATGGGCGCTTGCCTCGCCGTGGAGCCGGAAACTCGAGCGCGTGAAAGAGAAATTTGGGCTTGTGGCAGAGCAGAAAAATTACACCATGCCGCAGGCAAGCTGAGACGAGGATGAGAGATGGAAGAAACGAAAAACAAAGCCGCGCCGGTTATCCGGCTGCAAGACGTGCGCAAGGAATACGTCGTTGGAGACTCGCACATCCACGCATTGGACGGCGTGAGCCTGACAGTCAGCCCCGGCGAGTTCGTCTGCATCTCCGGACGAAGCGGCTCCGGTAAATCGACGATGCTCAATATGCTCGCGGGTCTTGAAAAGCCGACCTCGGGCGAGATCGTCATTCTGGATAAGCACATTGAAAATATGAGCGAGGGCGCGCGCATCCGCTTTCGGCGGCAGTACATCGGCTTCGTGTTCCAGAGCTACAATCTGATGCCGCAGTATACGGCGGTGGAGAACGTGGAGCTGCCGCTCATGCTGCGCGGCATCGGAAAACGAGAGCGCCGAAAGCAGGCGCTTGCCGTCATGGAGCAGGTCGGCATTGTCTCCCATGCGGAGCATAAGCCGTCCGAGCTGTCCGGCGGTCAGCAGCAGAGAGTCGGCATTGCGCGGGCGCTCATTACAAAGCCGCCCATCATCTTTGCCGACGAGCTGACCGGCAACCTCGATACGAAAACAAGCGCGGAGATCATGGATCTGCTGACCGGGCTGTTTCGCAGCAGCGGCACGACCTTTATGCTCGTCTCGCATGACCCCGATATGTCGCGCTACACCGACCGGACGATTCATCTGCTGGATGGAAAAATTATCAGCGAAGAAACAAACCAAAGCGTGAGGAGATAGAAAGTATGAGAGTTCAGAGAATCTGCAGAAGACTGGTTTTGCTGCTGCTTGCCGCGGCGTGCCTGTGCCAGATGGCGCTGGCAGTCAATTCGAATTTCCGGTACGGAAGCAAGAACGTGAGCTGGGTCGAGATGGACGGAGACGACTTCCTGCTGCTCGACGGCGACGAGGCAGACCGCGATCATCCCACGGCATACGCCGGAGACTGGATGAAGGTAAACCTTCCGATGCGCACCAGCATTGGAAAGGGCGTTTTGCAGGATCTTCGCGTAGAAGCCTGCGAGCCGGAGTCTTTATCCGAGGCGCGCAGATGGCCGTTTACCACGTCAGACTTTTCTGCCAGCTGCAAGATGTTCGCTTCTTCCTATGACTGGTATGTCTCCGCAATCTGGGACGATGAAGAGCTGGACATGACCTTTCAGATTCCGGTTCCCTCCGGCGCTTTGGCTGGCACCTACAACCTTTACTTCAAGGTGACGGCGGACTACTACGACGCAAACAATAACCGGCATGACCGGGAAGTTCTCATCACGGCAGAGGTGGAGGTGCTGGAAGGCACCGGCTCCGGTTCCGCTTCTTCCGGTTCGGCGGGAACTGCGTTCGCCGGGGTAAAGCCGAACGACAATGACAAGGTCGTCTCCAGCAACGTTCACGCGCTTTTGATCGCGGACGCGGGTGTCTCGGCTCCTACAGCAAAACCCGGTGAGAACGCCGAGATTTTAATGCCGCTGGTTGTCAACCGCGAGTATCTGCCGAGCGACCTCTATTTCCTGCGCAACATCACCATCGAGCCATCCATCCCGACGACCATCAAGGACATCGGCAACTGGCCGTTTGATATTACCTCCATCAGTTATGTCCGCCATCTGGACGATATGACCTACAACAGCCGCGCGGATGTGGAATACTCCATCCCCGTCTCGCAGACGGCAAAGAAAGGCGTCTATCCCATCGACTTTACGATCTGGGCGACCGTCTGGCGCTACGACGAGATGAACGGCACGGACATTCAGGAGGACGTGAAGTTCACGGTGACGATTTACGTCAATGTCACCGAGGACGGCGCGGACTCGGGCGTGACGAGCGACCTCGGCGCGCTGACGACCGTTTCCGTCGACGAAGACGGGCAGCACATCGCAGCGCCGCGCGGAAACGCCGGTCAGCGCATCAAGTTCACCCTGCCGCTTGTCAACCGCGGCAAGAACCTGACGGAAATTACGATTGCCCCGAAGGTTTCCTCGAACCTCAACGAATGCCCGTTCGTGGTCGAGCAGACGAACTACGGGCAGACCATCCCCGACATGGCGCCGGGCGATACGGTCATGGTCGAGTTCGACTTCCAGCTCTCGCCCTACGCGACGCAGGGCAACAAGCCGGTCACATTCGAGTGTACATACAAGGAAAACGGCACACAGAAGACCTGCGAGGTGACGAGCTTTGTCTACGTCGTCTATGGCTACGAAGAGCCGAATACCGCGTCCGCGCCTCCTGTCCACATTGAAAGCTACAGCCTGACCGTGGACGGAGAGCCCGTCAGCCAGCTTTTCGCGGGCGACGAGGCGGTTTTGAGCATGACCATCCGCAACGACGACCAGAACGTCAACGCGCGCAAGGTGCGCATCGGGGCGTCCATCGACACGAAGGTGCTGCTGTTTACGATGGGCGAAACGGACACCAAATACGTCGATGTGATCGAGTCCGGCAAGTCTGCCGACATCAGCTATAAAATTACCGTCGCGAACGAAGCCGCCGAAGGACCGACGAACTTCTCTGTGACGCTGAACTATGAGAACTGGGAGGTCACGCAGGCATCCGCCTCGCAGACGCTGCCGCTGATCGTCAAGCAGCCGGTGCGTGTGGAGGTCGGTGAGCCGACCATCTATGATTCCGACGCAAAGCCGGAAGAACCGATTGCCATGAGCCTGAGCGTGGTCAACAAGGGGCGCAGCAAGATCTATAACGTGTCTGTTGATATTGAGGGCAAGGGTCTTTCCATGTATGAAGACTACTACGGCGGCGACGTGCTGCCGGCAGCGAAACTCAACCCCGACATTCTCGTTTCCAGCACGACGGCAGGCAAGTGCAGCGGCAATCTGCTGGTCCACTACGAAGACAGCGAGGGCGAGGCGTACACCGAAACCGTGCCGGTCAGCTTTACGGTTGCGGAGCAGCCGGTCGTCCAGCAGCCGGAGCAGAACGATCAGATTGAAAGCGAACCGATCGAACAGCCGAAGAAGAAGGTCTCCACCGGCGCGGTCATCGGCGGCGTGGCAGGCGTTCTGGCGCTTGGCGGCGCGGGACTTGGCATTGCACTCAAAAAGAGGCGCGGCAAGTATGAAGTTTCTTGATTTCTTCCGCATGGGCCTTGTCAATCTCTCCCGCCGAAAGGCGCGGACAATTCTCACGGCCCTGTCGATGGCGATCGGCGTGATGTGCATCGTCGTTCTCATCTCGGTCGGTCTCGGCTACGAGGCAGCTTACCGGGAAAACATTGAAGCGATGGGAAGCCTCACGAAGATCGACGTAACCCCGCCGAGCGATTCCACGGGCGGCAGAACTGCACTTCTCAACGACAAGGCAGTGGACGCTTTTAAGAAGCTGCGCGGGGTGGAGGCGGTGACGCCGGTCGTGCAGGCGACGGCGTGGCTGCAATCCGGGTCTTATATCGGCTCGGCGAAACTCTACGGCATTGACCTTTCTACGGCGGAGAGCTTTCTCATCTACCCCGTAGACGGCGAAATGCCCGGCGCGGGCACGCATCTTAGACCTGAGATCATGTTCACCGACGATATGGCGGCGTCGTTCGCAGACCCCGATAAGGACTGGGAGTTTGCCCTGAACGCGGACGGCACGCCGAAGGTGGATATCCTCCACTCGACCGTCAAGCTGACCTTTGACTACTCGAACCTCTCGGGCGAGTATCAGGAGGGGTCGGACGGACGCGCGGTGTCGGCGGGCAATATGTACAGGCTCAATATTTCCGGTCTTTGCTCCGCGCAGAACTACACCTACGCGACGAGTGGTTTTCTCGATAAGACGCGCTTGGAGGAGTGGATCAGCGCGAACAGCTCGTTTATTCCGCAGCGGTCTCTGGAGGACACCGGCGGGCAGAAGACCTACGACCTCGTCTGGGTGAAAGCCGCAGAGGGCGATGATGTGCAGGCGATTGCGAAGGTTATCCGCGACGCGGGTTTCCAGACCTACAGCCTGAACGATATGTTGGAAAGCGTCAAGAAGCAGTCCAACCAGATCCAGGGCATGCTGGCGGCAATCGGCGCGGTGTCAATGCTTGTCTCGGCGATCTGCATTGCGAACACGATGATGATGTCCATCAACGAGCGGCGAAAAGAGATCGGCGTTCTCAAGGTGCTGGGCAGCGAGATGACCGATATCATGTTCATGTTCATGGTCGAGGCGCTGTTGGTCGGCATTGCGGGCGGCCTGTTCGGCATGGGCTTGAGCTTCGGCATGCGGGAACTGATCCCAGTGCTGTTCTCCGATATGGACGTGCGCAGCATCATCCCAGTCTGGCTGGTCGTGGTGGGACTCGGCTTCTCCGGCATTGTGGCGCTCCTGTCGGCCCTCGCGCCCGCAATTGGCGCAATGCGCATTTCGCCGTTGGAGGCAATCCGGGCGGAGTAATTATTGGTGTATTCTCCTCCGGTTTACCGGAGTGGAATAAATATATGAAATATAGAAAGGAAACACAAAAATGAAAAGATTCATAGCGATCCTCCTCGCCATGGTCATGGTCTTAGGACTTGGCACGATGGCAATGGCGGCGGCACCGAATGAAAAGGTGCAGATCAACAACATGATGGTCGATTCTTCACTCGTTGAAGCGAAGACCGACGCACAGGCTGTTGTAGAGGAGCCCGCTGAGCAAGCGGTTCATGTGGTTCAGACTACAAGCACGCAGGCAACGCTATATCCGCCCATCAACAGCATCACGGTTGCCGGATGCGCGTCCTCTTCCATGGATGTCTACACACTGGATGATGACTCGAATATTTACTACAAAATTTACACACATGGTACAACAATCGCTTCTGGTGCAAATACGTTCACGATTCAGCTCTCGAACGGTACCAGCTTTGTAGGTACTGTCCGTATTACGGATGTAGATAATTCTGAAAACCATATAGATCTTGATAAGAACCAGAGCGGCAGCATTACTCTGAACGTTGCTGCCGATGGGAAGGCAAGATTTACTGCTTCCTGGCGCGTATTCCAGAACCTCGGCAGAACGGTAACGTGTGTGGTTGAGTTTGACACAACGAGCAGCGTTTCGCTCTACAAAAACGGTACGGATCTGGGTGCAAGCGTAACAAATGTGGACGGCGTCTCGGTTGTCGATAAGGACTTTACTGCGGGCGGCGTTACGAGATATGGTCGTCAGTTCACGCTTCCGGCATCCGCAACGGCTAATGATCTCGACCTTCAGTTTAAGCTGGAAAGCGGCGGTGCTTCGGCAACGCTCGGTGGTGCAACACCGTCGTCTATCAGCAGCGACCGCAAAACGATTACGTTTGATGCCGTTGACCTTACGAACCCGAAGGAGCTTGTCATCACCAACGGCACGAACAGCCGTACCTATACAATCTCTGCGGCAACGTCGCAGACAATTCGGGTTTTCATTGGTATCCGCACATATTTGGCACATGAATGGATTAGCAATGGCAAAACTTATTATGACTATGAAAGTAACGGATTTGGTTATGGGGACGGAACTGCCAGCAGTGCTGTTAGCAGCGCGTTGGAAGTAATCGAATCTACGACCGGCGGAATCAGTTATCCAGCAGGTATCGACGCAACGTCTGGTCGTCCGTATTTCATCAGCTATGAGCCAATTGATATTCATTCTGGCGCTTCCGTGATGGAGGTTTTGACAAAATTTGCGGAGGAAAATGGAATTTACCTTGAAGGTGCCGACAACAACTACATTTCTGGAATGGGTGCCGACGAAGATAACTTAATTAGTGAATTTGACTGTGGCTCCGGTAGCGGCTGGATGTACACGGTAAGAAACGATCGTCAGGATTATGCTTCTTCTTTGCCGAATGTCGGTGCAGGGAGCAAAATCGTCACGGCAGGTCAGTATATTGACTGGTACTATACCGCAGCATATGGTATGGACTTCGGCTATTCCATTTTTGACCTGTAAGCATTTACACTTGTAATTGAATCTATCCCTCGGGGCTGCACAGAATTTCTGTGCAGCCCCAGAGAGGGGAGAACGTTGAGGGAGATATCATTTATGAAGACAAAATCCCCACGAATTTATCGTGCGCTTGCCTGCGTGTTGGTATTGGTGCAGATGCTGGGTATTTTTCAGATTTCTGCTTTTGCCGCTGGCTCGGCGGGAAGCGCAAGGAACAGCAAGAGATGGATAGAAGCGGCACAATATCAGAATGTGTGCATGTTTGGAACAGGTTCGGATGCGCATTACAATCTGAAAGACATACAGAGCGGCAGTACGATTGGCATTGGCAGTTGGTCAGCCGGTTCAGCGATTTTCAGCCGAATTTTGGCTCGAATCGGATTGCCCAGTGGACTAGATCCGAAAGATAGCGCCAGTTATGTCTTAACACTTATTGGGAATAAAGCAGCGAAACAGGATGGCTACAGCTTTTCCAGCATTAGCCCCGACAAACAAAATAGAAACTACTATCAGTTTCAGCCAACTGATATTCATTATACGACGACGGCATCGACAATAAACGGAAAGGCAACAGCACCGGCAGGAACACCGCTTTCCGCAAGGCAGTGGTTCCTTATTCCTGAAAAGGCTGCGGAGTATTTTTCTAAAAATCCACTGGGTGGTGATAAGAACAATGAAACCACCTTTAACCGGGACAGCTATTATACAGACGCTGAGGTTCAGGAAATCAAAGCGCTCTATGAGACCTATCTTCAAAAGTTTCAGAAGCTGAACGGGCTTCGCGAATACATTCTGTCACAGGATACGCTGCAGGTTGGCGGATATCACCCGCAGCTGGCATATATGCTCATTATCGATTCGTGTTATGTTGGCGTAAGCCAAACACCGTCGATCGACCTGTTCGTATGGGCAATGAAGGCGTATGGCTTTGATGTTCCGCAGATGAAGGAATACGTCAATACCGTACTGGATCAGGTATATGATTACGTTGAGAGCACACGAATCGATTCGCCGGACATCACCTCCTTCGAGGTCAGCGGCTCAAAGGCGAGGATTGACGCGCAGAAGCATACCGTTACGCTGAATCTGCCGGCAGATGCAAAGCTCGACTCTGAGCCGATTATCGAAACAAACGGCTATACCTATGCGGTGAAAAAGACCGGCAGCCTCAGTAGCAACCGAATGACCTATACGGTAACGCCCTACTGCCCGGTTACAGGCATTCTGTACAATGGGCAGCGGGAAAATATCACGGATGCGCAGGGAACTTTAATTGGCGGTACCTATTCCAATTTGAGTCAGGAATGGACGGTAATTATCAACCACGGTCAGGCGCCGTTCAATGATGTCACTTCATTCAGCTTCTATGACAGCGCATACAAAAAAACCAGATACGCGGTCATTCAAAATCCGGAAACGGCTGGCGCACAGGGGAGCATTTCCCTGAATATGCCGGTTGGAACCAACCTGAACGCGCTGGTTCCGCAGATCAAGCACCTTGGGCAATACGTTGAAATCCTGAACGGCGATACGTGGACACGAATTGAGGACGGAAAGGCATACGACTTTTCAACGCCGCGCAAAATCCGCGTCCGAAACGATGGCTTCGGCGGGCTTACCACGGAATATCTGGTAACGATCACGGCAGTGCAGTCGAAGGAATGCCAGATGCTCGGCTTTAAGATTGGGCATGAGGAGGCGCAGATCGATCAGGCGACCGGAAAGGTGACGATCCGCGTTCCGTATGCGACGCTGCTCGATCAGGTGACGGCGGACATTGAAACGTCGGAATTTGCCTCCGTTACCGTAAAGCCTGCCAAGCTGGAATACAACACAGAGCTTACATACGTGGTGACGGCGCAGGATGGCAGCACCAAAAAGGAATACAAGGTGACCATCTCCCGTGTTCCCGCCGCAACCGGAAAGGCAATTCTGCAATTCAGCTATGGCTCCGTTCTCGGCGAGATCGGAAACGGCGTGATTCGGATGAAGGTGTCCTATGGCGCAGACCTGTCAAAGCTGACGCCCACGATTGTGACCTCCGAATTCGCAACCGTATATCCCGCATCGGGTCAGGCTGTCGACTTTACGAATTCCGAAAAGACGCCGGTCAAATATACGGTAACGGCGCAAAACGGCGATACGGCGACATACCTTGTTACCATTACAAAGGCGGACAAGCCGGAGTCGACGCCATACGGCGATATTCTGGAAAAGGCAAGAGACAACATCATCACGCTCTATGAAAAAACCTATAGCGACGGAGAGGACAAGGACGGGCGCTGCGGTTATGACGACTGGGAACTGATGAATCTTGGCTTCGCCAAGTGTACGCAGCCGGTGGAAAAGGGCGATCCGCTGCCCTTCGGTCTGAATATCTATGACCATATCGCGGCAATCAATCCAAGCAAAATGACCGACTATGCCCGCGTCATTATGATGCTGACAGCGCTGGGCATCAATGCAAGCCGTCTGGACGACTACGGAGACGGAACGCCGTTTAAGGACGGCGACGGAAAGACGGTCTCCAATCTGGTAAAGGAGCTTTACAGCTTCAAGGGGAATTATACCATCAACGGACCGATCTTCGCGCTGATTGCGTTGGATATGGGCAATTACACGGTGCCGAGCGATGCAAAGTGGACGCGCGAAAAGCTGCTTCAGGAGGTTCTGAACCATAAGTACGGTTCAGACGGCTGGGGCATCGACATGATTGCAATGCTGATGCAGTGCCTGTATCCATATATGGCGGATATAAAATATGGAGAGCAGGTTCGAGCGAAGCAGCAGGAGGGCTACAACATCATCCTCGGCTATGAGGTTGCGCCGAGCGTTGACCCAATGGGATCGGACTACAGCTTCTTCTCCTGGGGAACTGTAAACAGCGAATGCACCGCGCAGGTTATTTGCGCGCTCTGCACGATGGGCGTTGACGTGGGAACGGATCCGAGCTTCAGTAATTACCAGACAGGTGATTACAAAACGGACAGCGGCGTCATTCCCGCATGGCTGAATCGTTTCCTGGTTAAAAAACCAGACGGAAGCGTAGGCACCGGTTTTGGTCATGCCAGCAATGGCTTTGACAAAATGGGTACCTACCAGAGCATGTATGCAACGCAATGGTATCTGAACTTCTATAAAAACGGCGGAGGTCCCTACTCGTTATACGCAGATCGCTTTGATTTCTCGAGGCAGTTGAGTACCGCGTGTGAAATGCTGTCGTTTACACTGGAAGGTCAGACAGCGCAGAAAAACGGCGTCTATTTTACCGTCAATGTGCCGGACGGTATGCCGCTGGAAAAGCTGACGCCGATTGTAGAGGTGTCTGAGGGCGCGCAGCTGATTGCGCCTGCTTTCCCGGTCACGTTTGTGGAAGGAACACCGACGGCGTTCACTGTACAGGCGGAAGACGGCAGCTCACGGCAGACCTATTACGTCACGCCGAAGTATGACGCGAATGTCAAGGGCAAGGGCACGACGCTCTTCACCGACACCATCCAGATTCAGAATGAAGACATGGCCGACAAGGACATGGAGGACATGCAGATCACGAAGAAGGATGACGGCACGACCGACATTCTGATTACCATCGTCCCCGGCGTTGATACGACGAAGCTCCGCTTCAAGGCGGACATCTCGTACAAGGCGAAAGCGAGCATCGATGTGACGGGCAAGAGCAACGTCGACCTGCACGACTGGACGGAGGTCGTTGTGACCGCCGAGGATGGCGAAACGAAGCAGACCTACCGCATCAAGGTCGTAAGCCAGACGTTCGCGTCCATCACGGAATTTGCGATCAAGGTCGACGGCGTGGAGTACGGCGCGGTGATTACGGCGACCGGCGCGACCGGCACGATCCGCTTCGTCGGTATTCCCGACACGGCAGACCTCACGCGCGTTGTGCCGACGAAGCTCACGCTGGGCGAGGGCACGAATGAAGTTCTTCCCTCCGCGTCCGCGCCGCAGAATTTCGCGGAAGGTGCGGAGTACACGGTCAAGGGTCCGGGCTTGCGGACCAGAACCTA
>ERZ827088.507-NODE-507-length-57092-cov-3.751460_pt1 | contig 57092 bp, 47 predicted proteins | sample MGYA00519922_ERZ827088 | MGnify/ENA primary metagenome ERZ827088 (study PRJEB31778, sample SAMEA3449254) | human gut metagenome | biome: human gut; feature: human-associated habitat; material: faeces | place: United Kingdom | collected 2010/2012 ...
CTGTGACCTTCGCTCACAAAAAACACCTCGCGGGATATTACCAGTGAACAGTAACCCTGATATCTCTTTATAAAACCATGTACTGCTGTTTTTTCTGCTTTCTCAGATTGCCCAGAATGCAATATTCACATTCTTTCCTGCATTCTGCAGATGCTCCACAAGTTCTTCTGCTGCCTGTTCTTTCCTTTTTTCTGTGATTCCCAGTTCCACGTTACTCTTATTGATAGCACCACCGAAGTAGAAATTAATATCCGTTGCCTGCTCAAACAGCATCACACCAAGCAATGCTGCCGCATCTTTTTTTCGTTTCAGCCTGTTAAAGGACAGCCTGTCCTCCATCCATTCTTCACAATATTCAAGCAAATGCTCAATCGTAAGAAATCCCTCTGTCACCAGCTCTGTACCTTCCAGCTTATAATAGGCAGGAACGTCTCCGCAGGCAGTTTCACTAAGAGAGATCAGCTCTTTATCCAGATATCTGGCAGCACACTGTGCAGTAGTTCCGCCGCAGATTACATGATATCCCTCTGAATCGAAAAAGGACTTCAGATATCGCTCATCATGCTCCTCCTTACTTGGCGGGCCGATCATAAGGTTTACCACCTGTTTATGCCGCATCCGCAGGACAATGGCTGTAATATCATCATCCGTTTCATTCAGATTCAGATCCAGGCTGGCCTCTGCCAGATAGCCTGCCATCTCCTGTGCGCTCATCCCTTTATGGTACTTTGCCCTGCAGAAAGCCATTACATCATCTCTTCCCCAGCCGCCGTTGGTAGTTTTTCCCATTCCTGCATTGGTGACACCGTCGGACATAACGATCAGCATATCCTCATCTTTCAGTTCAAAACAGCTTTTATGGATTTCCTTCTCTTCGATCATACTTGTCTCCACCGGATAATCAAAGAGCTTGCCATCCCGGATCAGAATTGCATCCGGATTATCAAACTGATAAAGACTTACCTGTTTCCCCTGAAAATTCAGCACTGTAAAAGTGGCATATGCCAGATTTCTCACACTGCACACAGGAAGCGTTTTCGCCACTGCACGCACTGCCTCATCCAGTTCCACCTGATTAATGATCATAGTACTGAGCATGGTTGCAGTCAGCGTGGAAAGGATATTCGCCTTTACTCCGCTCCCAAGTCCGTCAGAAAGCACCAGAACATGGTCTTTATCATTTTCTTCAATCTTATAGCAGTCCCCACAGAGAAATTCTTTCTTTTTATTCAGGCTCACATGACCAAAATCCATGCATAAGCCGTCAAATTCCACATTCAGTCCATGATGCTTATTTCTTTTCATTCTCTTCTTCACTCTCCAGAAGTATGGTATTTTTCAGTTTTTCTACTGCCACTTTGGTGTCCGCAGCAGTTTCTCCAAGAAGTCCGGCGATCTGCTGCACGATCTTCAGCTGTTCTTCTACCAGCTTATCTGCCATACGCGCAGCTTCAATCTGGGCATTATGAATCTGATCTTTATGCTTCCGCTCCTTTGTAATATCCTTCATAATGCAGAGAATCATTTTATTTTCTTTATCATTCGTCATTACGCGATCCAGATAACATTTCTGATCCTCCAGATAAATCTCATCCTGCATCAGATTCCGTTCAAAAGCCAGTATACTCGCCAGACTGTAATCATCCATGATCTCCGATACCGGTTTCCCGATCAGGCGCCGCCTTTTCGGCATATTGAACAATTTGGACGCCGCCTCATTCATCTGAATGATCTTCAGATTATAATCCACAGTTACCAGAAGTCCGGGCATGGCATTAAAGACTTTATTGGAGTAACTTTCCTGTTTTGCCCGCATATATGGAATACACATGGCAACCTCAGCCTTATTCTGGATAATGGCAATTGCCTTTTCCCTGCATGTGTTGTACCCGCAGGCACCGCAATTTAATTCATCCTTTGGAGAAAATTTTCCCATTTCCGCCAGAGCATCCCTGATTTCTTCCTCTGAAACCTCTTCCTGTTCCTGCGCAGAACAGTAACCGAAATTCTTTCTCAATTCAAATCCCGGAAGTTCATAGTCTCCCTGCTCTCTGTGAAAATCTTTTCCAAAGGCTGCATTCTTCACTGCCAGAACATCTGCCAGATAATGTCCCTTCTTCATCTGGAAAGAAGGACCTGCCACACAGCCGCCGCTGCATGCATACATCTCAAGAAAGCAATTTTCAAAATCCTCCGGATGAAGTTCTTCCAGAACCTCCCTGCACTGCTCCATCCCACTTACAGAAAGCCTGCGGATTCCCTTTACAGCCCCAAGCAGGTCTGTTAAACCATCCGCAATGGCGATTTCTCTGGAACGGTAGGCAATCTGCTCAGGTTCTTTCTCAGTTATGGAAATCCCTTCTTTTTTCATCCATTGCACCAGCTCTTCCAATGTGATCACATAATCCACTTCATTTCCTGAGTCTCTCAACTCTGACATAGCTGAAATACAGGGACTTACATAGACAATCTCTGCCTTCGGATATTTTTTTTTCAGATAACTGGCATGAAACTGCATCATAGAGGCAGACTGTACCAGATTTCCCAGAAGATGCGGATAGTGTTTCTTGACAAGCTGTACGATTACAGGGCAGGCAGAAGAGATCATTATTCCCGGCTCTTTCTGTTCCGCAAAAAGTGCTCTGTACTGCGAAATCATCAGGCTTGCACCTTCTGCTGCATCCGCTGCATCTGCAAATCCCAGCTTCTTCATCGCTTCCCTTATTCCATTGATACCGGTTACCCCAAAACGTGCCAGATATGCCGGATGAAGAGAGGCTATAACCTGCGTCTTATTCTCCATTGCATTGCAGATTGCAGGAATCATATTCTGCTCTTCCTTGGCATCCTGCGGGCAGACAAGGATACACTTCTCACAGTAAATACACTGACTTTCTATGATCCTGGCCTGATGATCATGAACACGTATCGCCTTGACCGGGCAGTTCCGGACACATTTGTAACAATTTTTACAACTGACTTTTTTAAACTGAAGGATTGACTGAAATCTCTGCATGCCTCGTACTCCTTATTATGTAACACTATATTTTTCACAAAAAATTATCTGTAACCGTTCCGTACTTTCACAGAATGATGTACTGCCGAATGATTATTTTTGCCTTTCCATAAAGGAATATGGAGCTGCCGCAAGGACAGCAGATCCATGTGCGACAGCCCCATATAATATTTACGATATCAGATCCGGAACTTTGTCTCCGATATTGTTTTATGCTTTCTCAATCTTAATTGCGCATACCTTATATTCAGGAATTCTTGCGTATTTGTCAAGTGCGGCGTTGGTCAGCCAGTTTGCATTTCCATCCGGGAAGTGGAATGGCATCCAGCTCTCACCCGGTGAGGTCTTTGTACCTACACGAGCGGTAGATTCAATGGATCCTCGTCTGGAAGAAACTCTGACTTTATCACCGTTTTTGATACCCAGCTTATCGGCATCTACGATGTTCATTTCGATAAATGACTTACCTTCGATCTCCATAAGCTCAGGTGTCTTTCCCGTCATGGCTCTTGTTGTGTAATGATACAGAATACGTCCTGTCATAAGGATGATTGGATATTCCTCATCCGGAAGCTCTGCTGACGGTACATATTTTGCAGGATAGAACCAGCCAAGACCGCGGGAGAATTTACCAACATGCATGATCGGTGTTCCCGGATGATCCTTGGAGGTACATGGCCACTGAAGTCCCTGTCCATGAACTTCTTCACTGTCAAGACGTTCATGGCTGATACCTGCGAAGCTCGGTGTCAGGGATGCGATCTCATCCATGATCTGAGCAGATGTCAGATATGGCTGCGGATATCCCATACGGTTCATCAGATCAATAATAATATCTGTATCCAGTCTCATTTCGCCAGGTACTGTGACAGCCTTGCGGACTCTCTGTACGCGGCGCTCTGTATTGGTAAATGTACCCTCTTTCTCTGCATAGCTTACACCAGGAAGGATAACATCTGCATACTGAGCTGTCTCTGTCATGAAAATTTCCTGAAGCCCAAAGAAATCAAGACTCTTTAATGCTTTGATAATGTGTGTGGTATCCGGATCAGTAACTACCGGGTCCTCACCATAGATATACAGACCTTTGATCTCGCCTGTGATTGCTTTCGGGAATACATCAGTTGCATGAGTTCCTATATTCGGATCAAGTTTTACACCCCATGCTTTCTCGAATTTCTCACGAACTGCAGGATCAGTAACCTTCTGATATCCTGGATATACATTCGGCTGAGCGCCCATATCGCAGGCACCCTGTACGTTATTCTGTCCACGAAGCGGGTTAACACCACAGCCTTCACGTCCAAGCTTACCAACCATCATTGCCATATTGGACATGGACATAACGCCCTCTGTACCTGTGGAATGTTCGGTTACACCAAGACAGTAGATGATTGGAGCGCGGTCAGCTTTTGCATACATGATCGCTGCTTTTCTCAGATCGTCTGCGTCAATGTGGCAGATTTCAGCTACCTTCTCAGGTGTGTAATCTTTTACGATTTCCTTTAATTCTTCAAAACCTTCGGTACGCTCTGCAATGAACTTGTCATCCTGCAGACCTTCCTCTATGATCACATGCATGATGCCGTTTGCGAAGGCTACGTTGGTACCCGGCTTTAATTTCAGATGGATATCTGCTTTCTTTGCCAGTCCGATATCACGCGGGTCTACGACGATGAGCTTGCAGCCTCTCTTCACCGCCTGACGGATCTGCATGCCGACTACCGGATGCGCCTCCTCCGGGTTGGAGCCTACCAGCATGATGACGTCCGCATTCTTGGTAATATCCTCGATGGGGTTGGTCATAGCGCCGGATCCCAGGGTCATATACAGACCGGCTACGGACGCGGAGTGGCAGACACGGGCACAGTTATCGGTATTGTTGGTACCGAAGCAGGTACGAACCATCTTCTGTACCATATAAATGTCCTCGTTGGGGGATCTGGAGCAGGCAAAACCAGCCAGGGAATCCGGGCCGTACTGCTTCTTGATCTCCATGAACTTGGAAGCTACCAGGTCCAGAGCCTCATCCCAGGTGGCGCGCTCGAACTCGCCGGTCTCATGGTTCTTGATCAACGGGTACTTGATACGCTCAGGCGACTGGGCGAAGTCGAAGGAGCCGCTGCGTCCCTTGACACAGAGCAGTCCCTTATTGGACGGTCCGTCATAAGCCTCGGTATCTACGACCTTGCCATCCTTCACCAGTACGTAATACTGGCAGCCGGTCGCGCAGTGGGGACAGGTTGTCAGAACCTTCTTCTCCACCTGATACGGACGGTATTTCTTTCTCCGCTTCATGGTCAGAGCGCCTGTCGGACATGCCTGTACGCAGTTACCGCAGGACTCGCAGATGCCCTCATTCCAGGTATTCTTATAGTGAGCGCCGATAACAGACTGGAAACCACGGTTCATAGTGTCGATGGCTCCGCGTCCCACGATCTCCTTACAGGTATTTACACATCTGTGGCATAAGATACACAGGCTCGGATCGTAGGTAAAGAACTTATTCGTGTCATCAATGGGTGCGTTGTTCATCTCGCCCGGGAAGCTGGTCTTCTCTACGCCGTACTCGAAGCAGTAATCCTGCAGCTTGCAGTCGCCGTTGGCTTCGCAGGAAAAGCAGTGTACCCGATGATCGGACAGTAAGAGATCCAGGGTCTCTTTTCTGTATTTTACAACCTTCTCAGACATGGTCTGTACTTCATCGCCCTCGGAGCAGCGTAAGGTACAGGCGGTATCAAACTTTGTTCTGCCATTGTTGGTTACTTCCACGACGCAGAGTCGGCAGGAACCGTCGGGCAGTACATTTTCCAGATAACAAAGGGTCGGAATCTTTACGCCTATCTGCTTGGCGGCCTGCAGAATCGTGGTACCCTTTTCCACTTCTACAGGGATTCCATCTATCGTCAAATGAATCATATCCATCCTCCTTTTATTACTGTTCACTACGTTCACAGTAATACTATTTCAAAATGACCGCATCAAAGGCACAGTTCTCCAGACAGGTTCCGCACTTGATACACTTGGAATTATCAATGACATGAGGCGCTTTCCGCTCGCCGGTAATGGCGTTCACCGGACAGTTGCGGGCACACTTGGTACAACCCTTACACTTGTCAGGATCAATCTCGTATACACGCATGGATTTACATACGTGGGCCGCGCACTTCTTGTCTACGATGTGCTCGATATACTCGTCCCGGAAGTTCTGAATGGTACTTAAGACCGGAAGCGGCGCACTCTTTCCCAGACCGCACAGAGACCGGTCTTTTACGAAGTATCCCAGGTCTTCCAGCTTCTCCAGATCTTCCATCTCGCCCTTACCATCTACAATCTTTTCCAGCAGCTCCAGCATACGCTTGGTTCCGATACGGCAGGGACCGCATTTTCCGCAGGACTCTCTCTGGGTGAAGCCCATAAAGAACCGGGCAACCTCTACCATACAGGTATTCTCATCCATAACAACCAGTCCGCCGGATCCCACGATAGCGCCGTATTTCTTCACCGAATCGAAATCCAGAGGCACATCCAGATGCTTCTCGGTCAGACAGCCGCCGGAAGGCCCGCCGATCTGAACTGCCTTGAAGGCTGCGCCGGATTTCAGCCCGCCGCCGATATCAAAGATAATCTCACGAAGGGTTGTTCCCATCGGCACCTCGATAAGACCGGTATTCTCGATGCTGCCGGTCAGGGAGAAGGTCTTGGTTCCCGGGCTTCCTTCTGTACCGATGCTGCGATACCACTCATGGCCCTTCAGCACGATCTCCGGAACGTTCGCATAGGTCTCTACGTTATTCAGAACGGTAGGCTTCGCCCACAGGCCCTGTTCTACGGTACGGGGCGGTTTTACACGGGGCATGCCGCGGCTTCCCTCGATGGAAGCTGTCAGGGCTGAACCCTCGCCGCATACGAAAGCGCCCGCTCCCTTATTAATGTGCATATGGAAATTGAAGCCGGTGCCGAGAATATTCTCGCCTAAGAGTCCATTTTCCTCCAGTACGGCAATGGCATGCTTCAGTCTCGCTACGGAGTTCGGATACTCGGCACGCACGTAGATGTAACCGTTCTCAGCACGCACCGCGTAAGCTGCCAGCATCATACCCTCGATCAGACGGTAGGGATCACCCTCCATAACGGATCCGTCCATGAATGCTCCCGGGTCGCCCTCGTCGCCGTTACATACCACATAGTGAACCGGGTCGGCCTGACGGGCCACCTGAATCCACTTCTTACCTGCCGGGAAGCCGCCGCCACCACGGCCACGCAGTCCGGACTGATCCACTTCCTCAATGACCTGATCCGGCGTCATCTCGAACATGGCCTTCTGAAGTGCCGCAAAACCGCCGCTGGCTGTGTATTCTCTTAAGGATTCTGCATCGAACTTACCGCAGTTCTTCAGTACGATACGGGTCTGCTTCGCGATGAACGGAATGTCGTCCGGCCCTTTGCAGACCTTGCCGCCCTTCTGGTACAGCAGACGTTCCACCACTTCATTGCCCAGAACGCTCTTTTCAAAAATCTCGGCACAGTCATCCAGCTGTACCTTCACATACTGAACCACATCCTGCCCCTTCTGGATCCGGACCAGGGGGCCCAGCTCGCAGACGCCCTGACAGCCGGTCTTCTTCACGCCCAGATGTTCCTTCTCATCGTGGGGAGCGAACTCCAGGGTCACGCCCGGCGCATCCCTGGTAATCTCCAGGAATTTCTCATAAATTTTATTGGAACCGGTGGCGATACAGCCTGTACCGGAACAGACAAGAATCCGGCAGTCGTAGGAATTAAGCTCTTTCACCGCTTCCTCGTGAAGCTGCTGTAACTGTTCTTTATTCTGGATCAATTCCGGCACCTCCTCTTAACTGGTCAATCACTGCTGCCGCCTTTTCCGGCGTCATACAGGGATACACTTCTTCATTTACCATCATGGTGGGAGCAAGTCCGCAGGCACCCAGGCAGGACACGGTCTCTACGGTGAACATCATATCGTCCGTGGTCTTCTTGGTCTTGCTTAAGCCCAGCTTCTCATACAGGGCCTCCAGTACCGGCATGGATTTCCGCACATGACAGGCTGTTCCGTCACATACCTTGATAACATACTTTCCCTTTGCGTCGAAGGAAAAGTTCTCATAGAACGTCGCCACGCTGAAAGCCTTGGCCTCCGTCACCCCGATCTTGTCTGCCACATAACTCAGCAGCTCTCCGGGCAGATAACGGTAAGCTCCCTGAATCTCCTGCATAATCGGAATCAGTGAAGCCGGCTTTCTGCCGTACTGATCCATGATCTCATCCGCTTTTGCGTAATAGGACTGATCAAGCATACTATATTTACCCTCCTTACATTAGTTTCACCCAACTACAAAACAGCTGTAACCGTTCTGATAATACACTAACAGTATACAGCCATTTTTGTATAAAATCAACAATTATCTCCGTTACTTTTTTGTCATTTTTGTGCAATCGTCTTGTTTTCTAAAACATATCGGTTACTTATCACTAACTTTTTGCACAATCCTTCGATGATAATCCTCCGGGCGGTTGATATTGGCAAAGCTCTCCTCCGGCGCGGTGCTTTCACAGATATCGTAGCCGATCCGGTTCAGGAACGCGAAAACCGAGCCCTTGCGCTCCCGGATCTCTGCCAGCATTTCATCTGCCAGATCCCGGTCGTAGACGCCTGCCAGGGGCTCTTCCTTTCCCCTGTGCCTGAGAATCACCGCCTTTTTCTGCTTTTCCCGGCTTTGGATCACCAGTCTTTCCAGCTCCTCTGCCGGAACCAGCGGTATGTCTACGCCCAGCACCAGCACCTGCTCCTCCCTGGCCCGCCGGAAGCAGCTTTCAAGACCACCCAGAGGCCCTTTTCCCGGAAACCGGTCCGGCGTTACCGGAACGCTGCAGGCTGCCCCGTGATAGCCGGACACCTGGATATCTGTGATTCCAAGCGCCCTGCCCTTTTCAATCTGCCACTCCAGAAAGGTACTTTTTTCTATCTTCAGATCGCATTTGTCGCTTCCCATGCGGCTGCTCCTTCCCCCGGCCAGCACCACCATGGAAACGCCCGCTCCCGGACGCTTATTTTCTGGCACAGTTGGCAGCCTCTCCGGTCAGAATCTCCAGACCGTGCTGAAGAGAGGGCAGAATGTAGCCCAAAGACTCCTTCACTGCCTTGGGGCTGCCCGGCAGGTTGATGATGAGCGTGTTCTTCCGGATACAGGCCGCCGCCCGGCTCAGCATGGCTCTGGGGGTGATAGTCATGCTGTAGGCCCGCATGGCTTCGGGAATACCCGGCACCATCCGCTCCGCGATATCCATGGTAGCCTCCGGCATACAGTCCCGGGGTGAAAAGCCCGTGCCGCCGGTGGTCAGAAGCAATTCCGCCACATACTCATCTGCGATGCGCGCCATCTCTTTGGACAGCATCTCCCGGTCGTCCGGCAGGAGAATCGTATGAACCACCTCGTATCCATTTTCTTCCAGCATCGCTTGGATAGCCGGGCCGCTTATATCCTCCCGTTCTCCTGCATAGCCGGAATCACTGGAGGTCAGAACCGCTGCACGCATGGGTCGCTTCACCACGTTTATCTCGTCCCCTTCGGAAATGACGCCGCCCTTCAATACTTTTGTGAAAATGCCTTCTCTCGGCATAATACAGTCGCCCATAATCTTGTAGATCTCGCAGCCGCTGTGGCACTGCTTCCCGATCTGGGTTACCTCCAGAAGCACGTCGCCGCACTGCAGTCTCGTGCCCACGGGCAGGTGCTTTAAGTCGATACCCCGGACGATGAGGTTCTCCCCGAAGGCGCCCTCGTCCACCGGCGCTCCTTTTGCCTTGAAGTCCTCGATCTTTTCATAGGATAACAGGCTCACCTGGCGGTGCCATTTGCCTGCGTGGGCGTCGTTTTCGATACCCCAATCCTCGATAAGCTTCGCGGAATGCACGTTTTTCTTCTGCGTTCCCTTCTTCTCGCTGATATTTACTGCCATGATCCTGCCCATGCTATCGTTCCTCCCTTATTCTGCCATCTGCTTTTTCCAAAGCGGACAGCCACCAAATTCTCTGTCTTCTATGGTACCTGATCTTGGCCCGCAGATCAACATTTGTTACAAATTAGACAATTTATTTTTTTGATTTTCTGGTAGTTTTTCACAATCACAGGTTTGACACGCCCTAAGTCCCCATGTATAATGGAAACGGGGCAAAAAAAGCCCACATCATTCAGGAGTACAACATCCCATGTATATCAATGAATTATACGACAAGCTTCCGCTTCTTTCCGCGGAAACCTATACCTATATCAGCCGGGACGGCGACTGTCATACCGAATCCGAACCGGTTCTCACAGAGCATATTCTGGACGTCTATCTCAACGATCGACTGACCATGAAGCTGGTCTGTATTCCCCAGTATCTGACTGAGCTGGTGCTGGGCCGCCTTCTGACCGAGGGAATCCTGGAGGACGCTTCCGATGTAGAACAGATCTATATCTGTGAACACGGGCTGCGGGCACGGGTGATACTGCGTGGAAATAAGGGTGAAAACAAGACGCTGCAAGCCACCGTAGCCGACAGCCATCCGCAGGCAGGACGTGTTGCTTTGGATGGCGGCGCTTCTCGGGAGCCCTTCACAGAGCTTACGCCCTCCTGCTGCACCGGGAATCACATTTTAAACGATTATTTTCTGACCGGGAAGCCGGTAAAGCCGGTGACTCCCATTTCCTGGAAGGCAGAGCAGGTCTTTGACCTGGCCGACCGCTTCCACGCGGGTATGCCCCTCCACGGACAGACCTGGGCCACCCACAGCTGTTTTCTGGCAAAGGACGGCCAGCTTCTCTTCCAGTGCGAGGATATCGGCCGGCACAATGCCCTGGATAAAGCCATTGGCTATGCCCTGCGCCATGACATCCCGCTCACAGAGTGTATCGTCTATTCCAGCGGCCGGATTCCCACGGACATGGCCATGAAAGCTATCCGGGCCGGAATTCCCATTCTCGCAAGCAAGGCTTCGCCCACGGCGGAGGCCATCGCGCTGGCGAAAGAATACGGGCTTACGCTGGTCTGCGCGGCAAGGCGTGATCGGATGAAGCTGTTCGCCGGAACGAAGCCGGAAGTCTGAGAAGCAGGTCATCTTCTTTTAGGAAAAATAAATTTGTAAATTATTCCCATTTTAAATATAAATTTTAAGAAAGGCAGGTTTTATTCTATGCCTTCGGTATACGCCGACACCTCATTTCTACAATTTAAAAAAGTACACTGCAGAAACTGCTATAAATGCGTCCGGAACTGCCCGGTCAAGGCCATCCGGGTCATCAACCATCAGGCCCAGATTCTGGAGGATCAGTGCATCCTCTGTGAGAAATGTACCCTGGTCTGTCCCCAGAACGCCAAGGAAGAACTGAATATGATTCCCAGGGTGCATGACTTCATCCAGAGCGGCGGACAGGTCATCGCCTCTCTTCACCCGGCCTATGTGGCGGAATTCGGAACCGACAGCCTGCCGGCTCTGACCGAAGCCCTGAAAAAGCTCGGTCTGTCCGACGCCTTCGACGCAGCCGCCGGGGCTTATCTGGTCAAGACCGCTTACGAAAACCTGGTGGAGGAACGGGCCCAGGAGACGCCCACCATTTCCTCCAACTGCCCGGTCATCGTACAGCTGGTCCAGAAGCGTTATCCGGATCTGGTTCCCTATCTGGCTCCGGTTCTGTCCGTGATGCAGGCCCACGCCCGTTATCTGAAGGAACAGTATCCCGACGCGCGGATTCTTTCTGTCTCCCCCTGTATCTCCGGCCTGGCCCAGATGCGGGAGGCGGACAACTATGTGGATTATGTCATCACCTTCAGCGAGCTGCAGGAATGGCTGACTGCTGTTCAGGTGCAGGTGGCCGCCCCGTCAAGCGCACCCCCGGACGCAGACCGGGATATCCGGCTTTCCCGCATTATGGCCATGTCCGGCGGCTTTACCATGGCCATGCATCCATCCGTTCACCAGCGCTATCTTCCCGCCTGCGGGATCGACAGCTGCAAGCAGATTCTGAATGAATTTATGGCGGATCCGGACAGTTATTCCAACTGTTTTCTGGAACTGAACGCCTGTCCCAACGGCTGCATCGGCGGTCCTTCTTTCCGACGTACGAAGACCGGACTGCTCCACGGCCTGATCCGTCTGCAGAACGCGTCCCTGTACAAAGGCATTTCCAATTATAAACGGGACGATTTTTCGGCGCAGTCCCTGACCGACGTCAGTCGTCACTATGATACTTTCGTACTGCGGCAGCAGGAGGCGGAAGCCTCCGAAGAAGATATTAAAAAGGTACTGGCCCAGATGGGAAAATTTACGCCGGAGGACGAGCTGAACTGCGGGGCCTGCGGCTACAATACCTGCCGTGAAAAGGCCAGGGCCGTACTGGCCGGCAAGGCCGAGATCTCCATGTGCGTGCCCTTTATGCGGGAGCGCCAGGAGAGCTACTCCAACAAAATCATCAACGTGATGCCCGGTATCCTGGTGACCGTGGATTATCAGCTGAAGGTCATTCATATGAACCAGGCCGCGAAGGATCTGTTCGACCCGCTCCATAAGCGTACGCTGATCGGCGAGACCGTGTCTGATCTGATGGATGATTACACCCTGATCAATATGATTTCCTTCGATAAAAATATGTCCCACGATCAGATTTATCTGGAGGATCGGGATATCTATCTGGAGCGCACCCTGGCCAATGACCGGAAGAATCAGCTGATTCTCTGCGTCATGAAGGATATCACCCGGGAGATAGAAGAAAAGCAGCGTATCCGGAAGGCCCAGAACAACGCGGCCGCCATGGCTGACAAGCTGGCCTCGGAGCAGTTGAAGCTGGTGCACCAGATCGCAAGCCTCCTGGGGGAGACCGCCGCGGACACCAAGGTGGCCGTGGAGCAGCTGAAGCGTACCATTCTCAGAGAGGACGAGGATCGCGATGAATAAAGACGGAAACTATAGGCTGAACGTGTCCTTCGACGGACTGGTGACGGATTTCGGCTGGGTAAGCCTCAATAAAAAACGGGAAACTATCTGCGGCGATTATTTTGATATTATGGAAAATGATTCCGATCATGTGCTGGTGCTGTCAGACGGACTGGGAAGCGGCGTCAAGGCCAACATTCTCTCCACGCTGACTGCCCGGATGCTCAGCCATATGATCATCAAAAAGCTGCCCATCTATGACGCGGTGGCCGCCGTAGCCGATACGCTGCCCGTGTGCAGTGTCCGGCATCTGGCCTATTCCACCTTTACGGTGCTGGATATCAGGGGACGCCAGGCGCTGCTCTATCAGTTTGACAATCCGGACGCCATTCTGATTCGGAACGGTAAGGTAACGGCCTACCCTTTTTCTACCTTTACCCTGAAGGAAAAGGTCATCCATGAGAGCACCTTCGACCTTCGGGAGGACGACATGCTGATTCTCATGTCCGACGGCGTCACCAACGCCGGTATGGGCAAGACCACCGACGGTGGCTGGGGCCGCAATGAGGTCCTACGCTTCTGTCAGAAGAAGTACCGCCCGGGTATGAGCGCCCAGGAAATGGCTGTGGCTATCGCCTATGCGGGACTGGCCCTGAATCTGGAGGAGACCGACGACGACCTGACGGTTCTGGCCTTACGCTTCTGCAAGAAGCAGACGGTCAACCTGATGATTGGTCCGCCCCATACCACCGAGGAAGACACAGCCTATATGGACAATTTCTGGAAAAAGGAAGGGAAGCATGTGATCTGTGGCGGCACCACCGCAAAAATCGCAGCGCGATATCTTCGGCAGCCTCTGACCACCATCGATGGATCCGCCGTGGACGATGTGCCTTCCCTGATGCGTCTGCCCGGCGCAGATCTGGTAACCGAAGGGTTACTGACTTTGGAGCGACTGTTGGAATACTGCGAAGATTTCCGGGAGGATCGAGTGAGCTTCCATGAGATGCTTCAGAAGAAGGACGGAGCCGCACAGCTTGGAACACTCCTTTTCACCTGGGCCACGGATATCAACATTTTCTTTGGAAATGCTTATAACGAGGCCTATGCAGGCTCGGAGATTACGGCAGAGACCAAAACAAAGACCGTGAAAGAGTTGATGGAGCACCTGCGGAAAGCGGGGAAACATGTGAATGTTTCGTTCTGGGCTGTCTGAGGGGATCCCCGAATGCCCTGGGAACACGGGCAAATAATAAGAAAGAAAGGAAAAGCAAATCTGACCTTAGATGATTGGGTTTATTGTGATAGAGCATGAGTGAATTTACACATTTTAACCGCCAGGGCGAGGCCGTCATGGTGGACGTAAGCGCCAAGACCGAGACCGCAAGGGAGGCTGTGGCTGAGGGCCGTATCTCCATGAGCCGGGAATGCTTTGAAAAGGTAAAGGAAGGGGAAATGGGAAAGGGCGACGTGCTGGGCGTGGCCCGGGTGGCCGGAATCATGGGGGCCAAGAAGACCTCCGAGCTGATTCCCCTCTGCCACCTGCTGCATCTGACCAAGGTGGAGATAAGCTTTGAACTGGAGGAAGAGACCTCCTCCGTCCGGGCGGCCTGCACCGTCCGCACCACCGGCAGGACCGGCGTGGAGATGGAGGCCCTGACCGGCGTTCAGGTGTCACTTCTGACCATCTACGACATGTGCAAGGCCGTGGATAAAAGCATGGAAATGACCGACATCCATCTCTGCCGGAAGAGCGGCGGAAAGAGCGGCGATTTTGTGAGAAAGGCGGATTAACCCATGAAGGATCAATACGGACGAGACATCAACTATATGCGCGTCTCCATCACCGACCGCTGTAACTTACGCTGCCGCTACTGTATGCCGGAAGGCATCGAATGGCTTCCCATGGAGCAGATTCTGACGCTGGAGGAGATCACTGAGGCCTGTCGGCAGGCTGCTGCCTTAGGCATCCGCAAAATCAAGGTCACCGGCGGCGAGCCGCTGGTCCGGAAGGGCTGCATGGAGCTCATCGGGATGCTAAACGCATTGCCCGGTATCGAGCAGGTGACGCTGACTACCAACGGCGTACTGCTCCCGGAATACGCAGACGAGCTCTGCCGCCAGGGACTCCACGCCGTCAATATCAGTCTGGATACTCTGGATCCCGTGAAATACACTGCTATCACCGGTTTTGACCAGCTTCCGAAGGTTCTGGACGGCATTCGCGCCATGGAGACTCATGGCGTTCCGGTGAAAATCAACGCGGTGCTGCAGCGGGGCGTCAACGACATGGAATGCATCGCCCTGACCGAGTTAGCCGAGGCTCACCCGGTGGACGTCCGTTTTATCGAGCTCATGCCCATCGGGCACGGCAAGGAGATGAAGCCTGTCTCCAACCCGGAGGTGGTGGAGCAGCTGAGAAGCCATTACGGAGCAGATCGCGTAACGCCGGATTTCCACACCCATGGCAACGGCCCGGCCCGCTATTACCACATCGACGGCTTTCAGGGCAGCATTGGCTTTATCAGCGCCATTCATGGAAAATTCTGTCAGAATTGTAACCGCATCCGCCTGACAGCCACCGGCGATCTCAAGCCCTGTCTCTGCTACAGCGACCGTATTTCCATAAAAAACGCCCTCCGGACCGGAAGTCCCGAGGACGTGAAAGATCTGATCCGGCAGGCCATCGAACAGAAGCCTGCGGCTCATTGCTTTGAAAATATACAAACGGTAACGGAACTGAAAGAAATGTCGAAGATCGGCGGGTAAACAATTTTCCGACCTATCTCAATACCATCACATCCGCCGGATTGATATGCACCCAGATATCCTCCTGCGGATTTTCTCTGCCTTCATATTCCTTCTTACAGAAATCCCTCCAGACTTCCTTGGTAGTCTCCACACGAATCCTGTTGAAATGATTCTTCCGGCTCTCCTCGGATGTATCCGCACGCTCCGGTCTTACCATAATCACCGTGGAAAACACGTCGTCAATAACCCGGTTAATCCGGCACCGGAAGGTATTCTCCGGCTGTGCCGCCGCCTCTTTTGCTCCCATCAGCCCGATATAATGGCTGCGCACGCCCACATAGCGGACGTCCTCTGTATCCGGTCCGTGTTCGCCAGTGAAGGTCAGGGTTTCGCCCCAGTCCTGCACATAGACGCGACCCGGCTTATCCGCCGAAGCTGTTTCCTTCACCTCTGCCCGGGCAAAATTCTTGCATCCCGACAGCAGCGCGGCCGCCCTGGACTCCGGCGCTTCAAACAGCTGCTTCACAGGAATCACCGGGCTTGAAGAACCCTTATCCATCACACATACCCGGTCGCAGATCCGGTACACCTCGTCCCGGCTGTGGGACACAAACAGGGTGGGCCCGCCAAACTCCTTCAGTGTCTCCAGAAGCTCCTGCTCCAGGTTCCAGCGAAGATATCCGTCCAGCGCAGAAAAAGGCTCGTCCAGCATCAGCACACGGGGACTGGAGAGGAAGATCCGTGCCAGAGCCACCCTCTGCTGCTGGCCTCCGGAAAGCTCCGCAGGCTTATGCTTCTCCAGATCCTTCAGCTCGAACTTTTCCAGCATTTCCTGAATTCTTATCTCCGCTTCTTTTTTTCCGGTCTTTTCTGCCTTAAGTCCTGTCATCAGGTTTTGGCGAACCGTCATATTCGGGAACAGGGCGTAATTCTGAAACAACAGTCCCACATGGCGTTCCTGGGGACGCAGATTGATTTTTTCCCGGGAATCAAAGAGCACCTTACCGTCCAGCTCGATATGTCCCTCGTCGGGCTTCACGATGCCCGCGATACAACGGAGGGTCATACTCTTGCCACAGCCGGAGGCGCCCAGGATGCCCGTCACGCCGTCCGCTGCCTCAAACTGCGTCTCCAGCGTAAAGCCACCCAGCTTTTTTCTGATATCCACATACAATGACATCTTCTCTACCTCCCGCCCTTTCGTTTTTTGCCTGTGCGGGACGCCCGCTCGCCCTTTTCCAGCAGGTTCACCGCCAGCAGAACCACTGCGGAAATGACCACGTTCACCAGCACCCATTTGAAGGCCAGGGCGTCATTGTCCGTCCGCCACAGCTGATAGACGGTGGTAGAGATAGTCGCGGTCCGGCCCGGCGTATAGCCTGCCACCATGCTGGTGGCTCCGTACTCGCCCAGGGCCCTGGCAAAGGCCAGGACGGCTCCCGCCAGAATGCCCTGCCTGCAGGCCGGCATCCGGATCCGCCAGAAGATAAAGCTGTTGGACAGCCCCAGGGTCTGTCCGGAATAGGCCAGGGTCTCGTCGAAGCTCTCAAAAGCCCCCCGGGCTGTCCGGTACATCAGCGGAAAGGCCACCACAGCCGCCGCGAAGATGCCCGAATACCAGGTCATCACCAGCTTTGTGCCGAAGTTCTCCAACACCCAGGCTCCGAATGGTCGTCTGGGACCCATCAGCAGCAGGATAAAGTATCCCACGACCGTCGGCGGCAATACCAGCGGCAGGGTCAGAACCACGTCCAGCACGCCCTTTACCATCGGATGGAGCTTCGCAATATAATAGGCTGCGAAAATACCTGTAAAAAATACGATCACGCTGGCGATCAGCGCGATACGCAAGGAATTATACAATGGAAACCAGTCCATAAGCGCCCCTTTTTTATTCTGCTGCCGTGAAGCCTACTACCTCGAATACCTTCATGCAGTCGTCTGTCTGCAGATAGGCAAGGAATTCCTTTGCTGCTTCCTGATTCTCGGAGATGTTCAGAACTGCCGCAGGGTAGATAACCTGCTTGCACAGATCGCTTCCTGCCTGATCCACAACGGTCAGTCCGGCGGAGTACGCGTCGGTAGCGTAGATGATACCTGCGTCTGCAGCCGCCTCAGATACCTGTGTGGTAACCTCTTTCACGTTAGAGCCGTATGTAATCTTGCCGTCTGCTTCAAGCTTATCCAGGATACCAAGGTTAGTCAGAATCTCGGTGGAGTACTGTCCTACCGGAACATCCTCATTGCCCAGAGCCAGCAGGGAAAGCTTGTCTGTTCCCAGATCCTCGAAATTCTGGATATCCTTCGGATTTCCATCCGGAACAGCCAGAACAACCTTGTTCTCCAGCAGGTTCACGCGGGTTCCCTCCAGTACGAAGTCCAGGCCCTCGGTATTCACCTCCGGATTCGCATCCTTGTCCAGCTGGTTCATCTGCTTCTGGGCTGCGGAAATAAAAATATCGCAGTCAGCGCCTTCCTGAATCTGTGTCTTCAATGTTCCGGAGGAGTCAAAGTTGAATACCAGGGTTACGTTCGGAGCTGTCTCTTTGTACATCTCCTGAATCTCTGTCAGAGTCTCTGTCATGGATGCTGCCGCAAAGATGTTCAGAGTCACCGGCTCCGGCTCCGCCTCTGTCTCAGCTGCTGTTTCTTCAGCCTCTGTGGTCTCCTCTGCTGCCGGAGTCTCTTCCGCCTGTTTGCTTCCGCAACCCAGTATAGAAACTGCCAGAGCACTTACCAGCAGGCCTGCCATAAGCTTCTTCATAATATAATCCCTCTTTCCTTTTCATTTCGTGCGGTTCTCCTATGCGTTATTTTTTCAGGAGAATAACGATAGGTATATTATACAGGAAACGGAAAGCAGGCGCAAGGGAATCGAACCAATTTATGAATTATTTTTCACTAACTCTACTGAAACTCCCCAAAATACACCTCAAAGAATCCTCGCGTGATCCGCTTCATATCCTCCAGCATGGCATGATACCGCTCCATGAAGAGGCGGCCTTCGGGGGTGATGGTAGAGCTGCCCCCGTTCTTTCCTCCGTTGCAGCGGTTCAGGAAGCGGAAGCCCAGCTCCTTCTCCACCTTGTTGATCATTTTCCAGCCCTTGGAATAGGACATATTCATTTTGGCCGCCGCAGCCTGAATGGAACCGGTCTCATCGATGTACTGCAGCAGGTGGTAGACGCCGGGACCGAAGAAGTCTTCTTCTTTGGAAATGACCAGCTTGGTTTTGAAATGGAGGGTGGCGGCATTCCACCGGGCCTTCAGATAACGGGTGACGCGCTCGACGCCGCCCTCTTCCTGCAGGGAGTAGGTGACGCCGGGATCTTCCGTGGGAAGGAACCGGCTCCCGGTCTCAAAATTAAAATTAATTTTCTCTGTAGGATCCATTTCCGTTCCCGATAAAATTATGCTCCTCGGCCAGCCCTCCTGCCCATCGTAAGTCGGAACGGCCGGCTTCTCCGCAGCCAGCAGGGCTTTGATAGTGCTGTCCGCGCAGGCCGGGTATTCCACCGGCAGCACCAGCACGCGCTCCATCAGAGGCGCGCACCCGGTCAGGCCGATCGCAAGCGTCTCCTCAAAGCTGTGTTCCCGGTAGGCCTCATCCTCCAGGAAGATGACATTATTGTGGCTTAAATGCAGCTTCAGGGTCTCGCTGTGGCAGCCTGCCAGCACTACAATGGGAGAGACTCCCGCTTTGCGAAGCTTGGCAATCTCTCCCTTGATGACGGTGGTACCGTCCAGCGGGTACATGGGCAGGAACAGAGGGATGCCCTCGTTATCCCGATACTCCTCTCCATAGTCGCCGGAGGCTATGATCAATGCTCCTGTTTTCATATGATCTCCTTTATATTTCCCTGATAAATAATATATTCTTTTAATATCTATTCATCAAAATGTATTTCACCTGTACCATATGTAAAATTGTTCCAATTATATTTGTCCTTAAAAATCCAATAAATTCAACTTTAAATCCGTCATTTTTCCATAAAGTATTACTGCAACTCTTTTACAATAAATCGCGCAATCTGCTCTGTATCTTCTAACCCAAATACAGGCACTTCTTCCGGCAGCCCCGTTATCTCTCCGCGATCCAGATCGGTCGCGACGGCACGTAAATTATGCTCTTTACAGACACAGTCCGATGAATTTCCTCTGCGAATAATTTCCAGCTTCGGATAGTCGCTGTCCTTAAAGCCCTCCAACAGAATCAGATCCGCCTCCGGGAACCAGGCAGCGGCCATCTGCTCCGGCGTCAGTTTTACAGCTGCAACCTCGTCGGGCTGCTGTTTTACAACCATGTATTTGTGGTCGGAAAAGACGACAGTGCCATAGGCTCCCGCCTGAAAATGGGCAAAGGTATCCGTACCCGGCACATCTGTCCGGAAATCGTGGCCGTCATGCTTAATGGTCGCCACCTTCAGCCCCCGGCCGGTCAGAACCGGCAGGAGCTTCGTAATCAAGGTGGTTTTTCCCGAATTTTTCACACCGCTGACGGCATAAAACAACTGCTTTTTTTCTAAAATGTTATTCATAAATCATAGTCCATATTTTCAAAATAACTGCTGCAAAAAGTAATACAAATCTCTCTTTATAACAGAATCGCCTCCGCCGAATCCCCGGGCTTCAGCGCGTCGGATCCTGCTGGCACGTCCAACAGACAGTTGCAGCCCACCATGGAGGCCAGCACGCCGTTGGAATTCAGGCCTTCCGGCAGATGGAATACGCCGTTTTCCCAGTAAGCCCGCACAAATCTCCTTCCTGGGCTGGGCTTTCCAAAAGCGTCCGCCAGGATTCCCTGCACCCGCACCAGATCAAGAGACGGCTTTCTCATCATTTTCGCCAGCATAGGGCGAAGCAAAAGCTCGGTGATGACCAGAGCACTGAAGGGATTGCCTGAAAGGCTCATGACCGGGATTCTCTGGTAATCGGAAAATAAGGTAGGCATACCGGGCTTCACCTGGATACCCCAGAAGATACGCTCTGCGCCAATGAGCGCCAGCGATTCGTGCATAATATCCTTTTTTCCCACAGACACAGCACCTGTGGTGACGATCAGATCCGCTTCCTTCGCGGCCTTCTTCAATGCCTCCGCCATCTGCTCCGGTTCGTCCGGGACAGAGCGGGCCTCGCAAAGCTCCACGCCCAACTCCAGCAGGCGGGCCGCCAGAAGCTTCTGATTGATATCGTAGATTTTACCGGGAGCTAAAGGCTCTCCCGGCTGAACTACCTCATTTCCGGTGGTCAGCACCGCGATCCGGGGACGACGGTAGACAGCCACCTCCGGGATTCCCATTCCGGCCAGCACGCCGGCTTCCACAAAACCAAGCTCCCGGTCCGCTTTCAGCAGTACCTGTCCGGCCTTGAAGTCCTCGCCCCGGAAGCAATAATTGCCCCACGGCCGCTCCGCTTTATAGATCTGCACCCTCTCCTCGCCGTAATCCGTATCCTCCTGACGGACGCAGCAGTCACAGCCCGGCGGAATGGCCGCCCCGGTCATAATACGTACAGCCTGGCCCGGCTGCACCTCTTCCTCGGAATAATTCCCCGCGTCAATCTCCCGCAGAACCTTCAGACAGACCGGCTGTTCCTTTGAGGCGCCGGTTAAATCCGCAGCCCGGCAGGCATAGCCGTCGATAGGCGAACGGTGAAAGGGCGGATTATCAAAGACGGTTTTCACGTCTTCCGCCAATACCCGGCCTGAAATATTCGCGATTTGAATCTGTTCCTTCTCCTGTATCACCGGCGTGTGCTGTAAAACCAGACAAAGCGCTTCCTCTGTTGTAATTCCTCCCATACATCACGCCCCCTTATACGCCTTTTCCAAAGCCGCAGTTGGGGTAATGGCAGGTCTTGCAGCCCAGACAGAAGCCGCCATTTCCCATATGGGCCAAATCCTTTTTCGTCACCTCCACGCCTGCCGCGATGCGGGGCAGCACCAGGTCAAAGACTGTGGCTTTGGCATACATGACGCAGCCCGGAAGTCCCATGATAGGCGTACCGTCTTCCAGATAGGCAAGCAGGAACATGGCTCCCGGCAGCACCGGCGCGCCGTAGGATACAATACGCGCTCCCGTCTGCTTAATCGCGCCCGGCGTCTGGTCATCCGGATCCACACTCATACCGCCGGTACAGAGAATCAGGTCGGCTCCTTCTTCTTTTAATTGCAAAATTGCATTGGTGATTTTTTCCATGTTATCGTCACAGAGAATATGACCGCTGACTTTGATACCGTAAGAAGCCAGCTTGTCAATGATGACCGGGGTAAAGGTATCCTTAATGCGTCCGTAGTACACTTCATTTCCGGTGGTAACAATGCCCGCTTTCATAGGCTTATAGGGCGTCAGGGATACCAAAGGCTCGCTTCCCGCAGCCTCCTTTACCCGCTCCAGCTTCTCCTTTGCAATGACAAGCGGAATCACCCGGGTTCCCAGCAGACGGTCGCCCTTTTTCACCGGCGTGTTGTTATGGCGGGTGGCGATCATGATCTCGTCTATTTCGTTGATGGCGTCAAGCCGCGGAACATCTACCCGGAACAGACCGTCGCAGTCGGCCACCAGCTCGATTTTCCCCTCCTTCACATCGGTGGGATGCATATTTTCGTTCCTGCAGACGGCGCACAGAATCTCTGCCGCCTCATTTTCATGAAGGGTGTTCTCGTCCTTCTCCCAGACATACAGGTGATCCTTTCCCAGGGACAGCAGCACCGGAATATCCTCCTCGGTCACAATATGTCCCTTGCGGAATGCGGTGTCCTTAACCACATCCTTGACAATCCGCGTAATGTCGTGGCAGAGCACATGGCCCACCGCGTCCGTTGTGTTGATACATTTCATACCCCAAATTCCTCCCAAAACCAAATCTGTCTCGCTTTCCGCTGTTACCCGTGCGGAAATGACTCTGTATACAGTGTATCACAGCGGGGAGGAAGTTTCACCTGTTTTTCAAAACATATCGGTGATTTTTATATTAAATGATGGAAAATGACGGATTTCTATGTTTATTTTGAACTATAGAAAATGGATAGTACGAATTTTTTCTTGAACATTACCAGATTTTCTATAAAATAAGGCACGGACATTTTCCCATAAAACAGAAAATATCTGTGCCTCAATTTCTATACCTTTAACTTATACCTCCAGCGCTTTGCCGGTCAGCATTTCGTATGCCTGCAGGTATTTCTCGATGGTCTTGTCCACGATCTCCTGGGGCAGGGTCCAGTTGTTGTCCGGGTTGGCCTTCAGCCAGTCGCGGGCAAACTGCTTGTCAAAGGAGGGCTGTCCGTGACCTGGCTCGTACACGTCTGCGGGCCAGAAGCGGGAGCTGTCCGGCGTCAGCATCTCGTCGCCGATGACCAGATTGCCGTTCTCATCCAGACCAAACTCGAACTTGGTGTCCGCGATGATGATTCCCTTACTCAGGGCGTACTCCGCGCATTTCTTATAGAGGGCAATGGTATTGTCACGAAGAGCCTTTGCGTACTCTTCTCCCTTGCCCGGGAAATATTTTTCAAGATGAGCGATACTCTGCTCGTAGGAAATATTTTCGTCATGATCGCCGATCTCTGCCTTGGTAGACGGTGTGTAAATCGGCTCCGGCAGCTTGTCAGATTCCTTCAGGCCTTCCGGCAGCTTAATACCGCAGACGGTTCCGTTCTCCTTGTAGCTGGCCCAGCCGCTGCCTGTGATATAGCCGCGGACGATGCACTCGATGGGAAGCATCTGAAGCTTTCTGCACATCATGGATTTGCCCCGGAACTTCTCCTGCTGGAAGTACTCCGGCATATCCTTTGTGTCAACGGAAATCATGTGGTTCGGCAGAATATCCTCTGTCATATCGAACCAGAATTTGGACATTTGAGTCAGCACTGCGCCCTTCTTTGTCACTTCATTATGAAGAATCACATCGAAGCAGCTGATACGGTCTGTCGCTACCATAATCAGGCTGTCGCCGTTGTCGTAAATCTCACGTACCTTACCTTCTTTGATCGGTTTCATTTCCTGCATATCCTTGCACCTCATCATTCTGTTTTTAAATGGAAATTCGGGTCAGACTTCTTTTGACCCTGGGCATTTCCACATTACCACTCTTTCCCCCGGCCTGTCAAGCCCCTGTTCTTCTCCTACAGCTCGATTCCCTTCCGGGCATGTACACCCTGATCAAAGGGATGCTTGATTTTCCGCACCTCGGAGACATAATCGGCCAGCTCCAGAAGCTCCGGGGCCGGATCCCGGCCTGTCAGGGCCACCTCCAGACCTTCCGGACGGTTCTTCAGAAAATCCAGGGCTTTTTCCCGGTTCAACATGCCGTGATTGTAGCAGGACATGAACTCGTCCATAACCAGCAGAAACGCGTCTTCCCGAACTGCCAACTCTGTGGCCCGGTCGAAAAGCGCCTGATAGGCGGCAGCTGCCTCCTTTTTCTGCTCGTCTGTCATATTCCAGAAGAAGCCGAACTGTCTTTCGCAGGTCAGCACTGTAACCCCGGGCAGCTCCCGCAACACCTTTAGCTCCGAGGACTTTCCATCCTTCATAAACTGGATGAAAATGACCCTTCTGCCGCTTCCTGCCGCCCGGACAGCAAGCCCTGTAACTGCGGTGGATTTTCCCTTACCGTCGCCGCAGTAGATGTGAATACATGATTGTTTCATAGGACAGCACCTCCTGAATTTGTGCGTAAATCATCGTTGTTTCCTTCTCTTACACCAGCACTCCGGCCAGCGCCGCAATTCCCGCCACAAGCGCCAGCGCCAGAATCACGCCCGCGTACATCAGCCGATTCATGCGGCGGATATCCTCATACTCCACCGGCCGGATGGGATCGCCGATGGTCGGCTTTTTATAAAGCTTTCCGAAATAATAAGCGTCTCCGGCCAGCTGAACTTCAAGCGCGCCCGCCGCTGCCGCCTCAGTCTGGGCGGAGTTGGGGCTGGCATGGTTGCGGCGATCCCGCAGCCAGATCCTCCAGGCGCCGGATATGCTTAAGCCCGCCAGCGGGCTCGCCGCAACCAGCAGAAGGCCGCTTATCCGGGCGGGGATATAATTCAACACATCGTCCAGCTTCGCGGAGAAGCGGCCGAAATACAGATATTTATCGTTCTTATAGCCCACCATGGAATCCAGAGTATTTACCGCCTTATAGAAAAAGCCCAGAACCGGGCCGCCGATGGCCAGAAAAAGCAGGGGAGCCACCACGCCGTCGGAGGAATTTTCCGCCACCGTCTCCACTGCCGCCTTGGCTACGCCCTCCTCATTTAAGGCCTGGGTATCGCGTCCCACAATCATGGACACCGCATAGCGGGCCTTTTCCAGATCGCCCTCTTTTAAAGCGTCATAGACCTTCATGCTCTCGGTTTTCAGAGATTTCGTTGCCAGAATCTGGAGGCTCCAGAGCGTCATCAGCGCAAAATAAAGCCAGAAATGGATTTTCCGGGCCAGATATAAAAGTCCGAAGGGCACTGCCGTAGATACGGCCACCACGAAGATGCAGAAGAATACGCCTGCTGCCAGTTCGCCCTTCTCCGTCTTCGGGAACGCCGCCCGGAAGGGCTTTTCAGCCCAGGCAATCAGATTGCCGATGGCGCAGATAGGATGATAGAGAATCCGCGGATCACCGAAGATCAGATCCAGCACAAAGCCCAGTATCAGGGCATAGATGTGATATTTCATGTAAAATGATGCCTCCTTTTTCTGTCTCATCCCAAAGCATACGGAAGCCTTCTCCGTTCTGAACCTGCCAGTGATAAAACTCCTCTTTCTCCGCCGCGTAAGCTGCCAGAATACTCATAATCGTGCCGCCGTGAACCACAAGGGCCGCCCGGTGAACCGCCTTCCCTTTTAAATCCGCAAGGACTTCCTGAAAGCCCGTGACGCACCGCTCTTCAAAGGCCTCCCGGCTTTCGCCTCCCGGAAAGGGCAGCGTGCCGTTGCTGTCAATCCAGGCCTGATAGGCCGCATTCCCGGACAGCTCTTTATAATTCTTATTTTCGAATTCGCCGAAATCACATTCCCGGAGCCGGGAAACCGGAATCATTTTCTTGCCCGGAAATAAAATCGCCCCCGTCTCCCGGCAACGCTTCAGGGGACTTCCGTACAGGACGTCCGGCATGGGGTAGAGCCCCGCTTCGAAAATAGCCTGCAGGGCTTCTCTTCCCTCCTCGCACAGGGGCTCGTCGGTGGTTCCGATATAGCGCCCCAGGGTGTTGCCATAGGTCTTTCCATGGCGGATCAGATACAGCTCCTTCATTCCTTGATCACCGTCCCGATCCCGCAGACCACGCGATGAACCTCTGCTGCGTATTTCGCCAGATCGCAGGCTGCCCGTCCGGAGGCCTCCCGCCACTGGCGGTCAAAGGGATCCGCGGGAATCACGCCGCTTCCCAGCTCGTTCGTAATCACAAGGATATCCGGATTCTCTGTATACAATGTTTCTGCCAGCGTGGACGCGTCGCCGCCCTCCTTCAGTACCCGGCGTACATATTCCTGAAAATCCGTGACTGCCTTTGCCTGAAGCAAATCCGTTTCCCCGCAGTCGGCCCCATTTACCATATCCTGCTCTCTCAAGTGAAAATGCTCCATCGCGTAGGCCTTTTTTCCCTGAAAGGCTCCGCCTGTAATCAGTATCATGTCTGATTTCCTCCTATATTCTCCTGCTGCTTGCGCAGAGATCGTTTTTTCCAGACAGCGGAAATCAGAATTTTCCCGCCGACCACACGCAGATGGCCATGACCAGCTCGCAGGTCTGCACGAAGCAGCCCGCCAGGTCGCCGGTGATACCGCCGAACTGTTTCATGGACATACAATAATACCAGAAAAACGTACACCAGGCTCCCACCACAGCCGCCGTGCCAAGCTTCGCGTCCAGCAGGCACATGAAGCCCGCGGACAGAAAAAGCAGAATGTAGAGGCAGGTCATGACCGTGCGCTCCTGCACCGCGTCGGAAAAGGTTGCTACCGTTCCGGTCTTGCGGGCGCAGGGAAAGGACGCCACGGACAGGCCGCTCATGGAACGGGACAGCATATAGCCGCCGGAGAGCACCAGCACCTGACGGCCCGACAGCTCCGTCCAGAAGCCGAAGCAGGCCAGGAAATAACAGCAGGCCACGATGACCGCGAAGGCTCCCGCATTGGAATCCTTCAAGATCTCCAGCTTCTTTTCCTTCGGCTGCCAGGAGGACAGGGCGTCCGCCGTATCCAGCAGGCCGTCCAGGTGGATGCCGCCGGTCACCAGCACCGGAATCAGCACGTAAATGACGCTCCGGAGGCTGTCGCCCGCGCCGAGCTTTCCGCTTAAGAAGCTCCAGCCCACCATCAGCGCGCCGATGACGATGCCCACAAAAGGAAAGAAGCACATCATATAGCGCATATTTTCCTTCTCCCAGTCCGCCCGGGGCATGGGAATCTTGGAATACATGGCAAATGCGATTTTAAAACTGTTCCATATCCGTTTCATCGTTTTCATAGGCTCTGTCCTTTATTTTTGAGCTGCAGAGGAATGCCGCAGACCACCTCCGCCGCCTGGTCGGCCTCTGCCGCGATGCGCCGGTTGATCTCGCCCAGCCGTTCCTGATACAGCGCTGTTACTTCATCATATGTAATTCCGTCGGAAAAGATATCGTTGGTCACAATGACCAGGTGGATGCAGCGGCCTCTCAATGCCTCCACGCCTGCCAGCACCGCCTCCACGGCGTCATCACCCGCGCCCTCCGGCTCAAACATTTCGTTGGCCGTCAGGTTCGACATGCACTCCAGCAGCACCACGCCCTTCTCCGGCAGGGTCTGTTTTTTCAGGTTTACATAACACTCTATCGTTTCAAAGCCTTTTCCGGCCCGGAGCTTCCGGTGGCGCTCCACTCTCCACATGCCCTCCGCGCCGAAGGGCCGCATAGTGGCGATATAATATAAGGGAAGTCCGTCCCGTTTTGCCAGGGAAGTGGCTACGCTCTCCGCGTATTCGGATTTGCCGCTTCCGCTGCCTCCTGTAATCACTGCAAGCATCTATATTCCTCACATTGAATCATTTTTATACGCCCTCGGCAACAGGTGCTTCGGGCTGTATGGAATCGTTACTACATTTCTGTAAAAAATTCCAGGCCATGGCCGGATTGGAATAGAAAAAGAGATGGGGGAAGCCCGCATACAGGGTCGGTGTGCCGTGTACGCAGTCCCAGTTCCGCTTCCGTAAGGGCTTCTTCGCGTGGATGGCGTTGCCGCAGTCCTCGCTCTCCCAGTAATGAAATTCATGTCCCCGGGCCCTTTCGCCCTCTGCCAGAATCAACTGATCCTGTTTTGCTTCCATTTCGATATACCCGAAGCGGGACAGTTTATCCGTCCGGTAGGCTTTGGCCCCAATGACGCCTGCCATGGGGTAATCCACGCCATCGGATCCCTCCAGAGTCCGGTGCAGGTAAAGAAAGCCGCCACACTCGGCGATACAGGGGAGGCCTGCTTTCACCGCGTCGTGAATGGCTCCCCGCATGTCTTCATTTTCGCTCAGTGCCTTCGCGTGCAGCTCTGGATAACCGCCGCTCAAGATGAGGCCGTCGATCCCTTCCGGCAGCGCCTCGTCCTTTATGGGGGAAAATGGTACCAGCTCCGCGCCCATATCCTTAAGCATCTGAAAATTATCCCGATAGGTGAAGCAGAAAGCGTCGTCCTCCGCCACGCCGATGCGGACTTTTTTTCCGCCTGAAAGCTTCGGAAGCTCCGGCGTCTCGTAGGTGAAATCCGGCGCTTCATAGGCCAAAGCCAGAAAAGCGTCCAGATCGATGCTTTCCTCCAATACGGCAGCCAGGCGGTTCAGCTTCTCTTTCAGGCTCTCGATTTCACCCGGAAGCACCAGGCCCAGATGACGGCTTTCCAGCACCAGATCCTCCACCTTCGGCACATAGCCCAGCACCTTCACCGGCAGCCAGCGCTCGATTTGCGCCTTCATGTCGGCGTACAGGGACTTCGGCATCTGATTTAAAATGACGCCCTTGATGCGGCTGGGAGTCTGATATTCCAGGAAGCCCTTGATCAGCGGTACCACAGAAATGCTCATACCCCTGCAGTTTATCACCAGCACCACGGGCATATTAAGAGCCGCCGCCACGTCCGAAGAGCTGGCCTCCTCAGAGATGCCGCCAAGTCCATCATAATAACCCATGACGCCCTCGGCCACGGAAATCTCCGCCTCCGCAGCGCTTCGGCCAAACAGGTAACGGGTGGTCGCTTTATCCGTGAAAAAAGTGTCCAGGTTGCCGGATTTCACGCCGATGACCCTGCTATGAAACATGGGGTCGATATAGTCAGGGCCACATTTAAAGGAGGCCACACGGAAACCGCGGTTTACCAGAGCCTGCAGGATGCCGCAGGTAATCAGGGTTTTGCCGCTGCCGCTGGACGGAGCGGCCAGCATAATTCTCGGCAGTCTCATTTACGCTTCCCCCTTTCCGGTTCCGGCGAAGATGTAGACCGGATTCTGCCCCATCATCATCTCGTAGGGCCCCACCTTTTTGGCCTTGGCCGCCTGAATCTGGGTAATATCCACGTCCGTAAAACCAAGCTCCTTGAAGCAGCTGTTGGCCTCCGCCACGGTCTCCAGGGTAATGGCGTTTACTACCACGCGGACGCGGGAATTCCGGTCAAGCAAAAGCTTCAGAATCTCTTTCATGTTGCCCGAGGAACCGCCGATGAAGGCGTGGGTCGGGGCGGGCAGGTCAGTCAGGGCCTCTGGGGCCGTTCCCACATGCACCTCCACATTGGGGGTGCCAAACTTCTTCGCGTTCTCCTCGATGAGGGCTGCCGCCGCGGACTTTTTCTCGATGGCATACACTTCGCCGTCCGCGGCTGCCAGCGCCATCTCGATGGTGACGGAGCCGGTTCCCGCGCCGATGTCCCAGGCAATAGAATCCCGGTTCAGATTCAGCTTGGCCACGGAGAGACTGCGCACCTCGCTCTTCGTCATAGGCGCGTCGCCCCGCTGAAACTCTTCGTCGGGGATGCAGCTTCGAAGTCCACTTGTGTAGGACGGGTTTTCGATGATAGCCACGCAGAGGCTGTCAAAGGCTTTCTCCTTCAGCTCCGCGGGAGTGCCCTCGGTGATACGCTCCTCCGGGTAGTGGAGGCGTTCGCCGATGTAGAGCTTCACGTTTTCGAATCCATATTTTTCCAGTTTTTCACATAAGGATGCTACATTGTCCTTGCCGCCCAGCAGCGTGAAGGTGCGGAAATGGGTGCGTACCGCCGCAATCAGATTCTCCCGGCGCCCATGGATGCTCATGAGCTTCACGTCCTCCCAGGGAATTTGCAGGCGGCTGCAGAAGTAGGTTACGGAAGAGATTCCTGTAATCAGTTCTGTGTGGATACCTCCGCCCTCAAAGGCGGTGATCAGGCGCTTCGCGCCGCTGTAGAAGCCCACGTCGCCGGACAGGGCCACTGCGATGGTGTGATGCTCCGGGTGATCCTGAACGTAAGCCAGCATTTTGGCCGGATCGTAGGCGTCGAACAGGGGCTTGCCGGTGGCCTTGAAAGAATCCAGCATGCGGCCGGAGCCTAAGATACAGTCGGCCTTTTCGAAGGCCGCGCGGGCCTCGCCGGTCAGGTGGTCGGGGGTGCCCATGCCGATGCCGATTAAATATGCAATTCGTTCTTGTTCTTTGTTACAAAAATAAGTGGAATTTAGTTTATTATTTTCCTCTTTCTTTTCACAGTTAGGACTAACTATATTCTTTATATTGTTTTTTTGTTCTAATATATTTTTACTTTCTGATAAAGGAACAATATGGAATCGTTCCGCCAGCAGCTTCACTCCATCCTCAATGGACAGCCCCTCCTGCTCCTGCGGGCGGCCTATCAGCACAACTTTGACTCCAGCCTCTTTGGCGGCGGTCATTTTCTCCTCAAAGCCGCCTGCGCGGCCTGCTTCTTTGGTAACCATCCAGGCTGCGCCGGTGCTGCGGAGCATGGCCAGGTTCAGCTCTTTGGAGAAGGGACCCTGCATACAGATCAGGTGCGGGCCGGTGAAGCCTGCCTCGGTACACTGGATTACGACCTCCGGAGTCGCCAGGACGCGGGCGTAGACGCGGTTCCGGTAGTCAGGCAGAGCAGTAAATTTGGCTAATTCCTTGCTTCCTGTGGTGACGAAGATGGAACCTTCGGTCGTTTTCAAAAAGTTTACTGCGGCCTCCACACTCTCGACTACTACAATTTCTTCCGCAGTCTTACCTGCATTTTTATCTGTGACTGTATTTGTCATCTCTTTACTTACTTCGTTTTTCCTATTTTTTTTCATCAACGAGGGACGAATCAGACGCAGATACTCACACCCGGCCTGTGCGCAGGCCGTCTTAATGTTCGCCGACACAGCCACGGCGTAAGGATGCGTCACATCCAGCACCAGCGGTTTTCCCTCCGCTTCCAAAAGCTGCTCCATCTCCTCCGGCAGCAGCCGTCCCTGGCGTACGCTCAGATGAGGCTGTTTTTCCACCAGCAGTTCTCCATATTCGGTGGCCACGCTGCACAGAGTCTCCACCCCTGCTGCCGCCAGCCATTCGCTAATCTGCCTTCCCTCTGTCGTTCCTGCAAATACAATTACCTGTCTCATGTACCTGTTCCTCTTACCTTATCCATACCTGGAACCGTTTCTTCTTCACAGTTCCATCCAATATTCCTTTCAAACCGACTCCTCCAACGGAATTATCCAAAGTTTACCGTGTACTCCTCCAGCGCAATAGCCACCGTCACGCCGTCCCCGGCCGTCTTTGGCTGAAAAAGCTTCTTTCTGCCTGCGGCCAGCAGGGCGCTGCGCTCGCACACATTTCCTACGCCGGTAATCTGCCGCACGAAGGCGGATTCGGAAAAGCCACCCTCACATTCCACAGCTTCAAGCTCCTTTGCCGTATAGGTCTGAAACGGCAGCTTCCAGGCAGCACAGAAAGCCAGAAGCCCCGGCTCTTCTTTTTTCAAATCGATGGAAGCCACCCTGGCAATGGCCTGTTTCGAAAGCTGATTCTGCAAGAGCACCTGTTCCACCAGCGCTTCGATGCGCTCCACAGGCGTACCCCTTTTACAGCCGATGCCCAGCACCGCAATGCGCGGAACCAGATGCAGAGTCCGGGGAAACGGATTATAGGTCTCATCCACGGAGATACTGATGCCAAGCCCATCCTTTTTCTGGATGGACAGCTCCGGTGGAATCTGTCCAACCACTTCAAAATCGCTGTAGAGACCGATGGTCCGCTGCTCCAGAATATCCGCCGCCACCTCCTTGGCCAGAGACAGACTGTCCAGATGCATATTTTCCCGGCGTGCGAAATCATCCACAGAGAATCGCCCTCCCGCGTCTGTAGCGGTTGTGATGACCGGCACGGCTCCCACCAGGGCCGCTATCTCCCTGGTCAGCGCATTGGCTCCGCCCAGGTGCCCGGACAACAGAGAAATGACGAAATGACCCTGCTCGTCCATGACCAGGACCGCCGGATCGGAAGCCTTGCTGGCTACGAAGGGAGCGATTGCACGCACCGCGATTCCGGCGGCCCCGATGAACAGCAGGCTGTCGCATTCCCGGAACATGTTCCCGGTCCATTCCTTCAGGGAACCCTCCAGCATCGGAATGCCCCATTCAGCTGCATCCCTGCCTTTGCAGAGGCATACACAGGTGTTACCTTTTTGTTCATACGCGTCTCGTATCCGTTTCGCAAACATACACCCTGCTCTGGTAAATGCAATGATTGCAAGCTTCATGCTGTCATGTCCTTTCCTGTCCAAATCTATTCTATCTTACTCTGCCAGTTTTTCTGTTCCTTCAGACTCTGTCTGCTCGATTTCCGCTTTCACACAGGCTATCAGCCGCCGCACATCTGACGACTCGCCCAGCACGCCCTGCTCCAGGGAAAAGGTCAGGATGCCCCGCTCCAGGCTCTTGCCGCTGCGGTGATCCACATAGAATTCCATCCGCTCCATGAGGCGCTTCATCACCGGTTCCAGAAGCCCTTTTTCCTTCAGAATCTCCAGCGCCTCGTCCGTGGTAATGCAGTCCATCAGCCTGGCCGCCGTCTCCTGATCCGCGCCCAGCACCGCCGCGTGGGCCGTCAGGATATCCATCCGGGCGTCGGCGTTGCGGGAGTGGGTGTTCATAATCCCTGCGGCCAGCTTCACCAGCTTCCCGATATGTCCCACCAGCAGAATTCCCTTCGCGCCGAATTCCACAGCCGCGTCGATGGCTTCTCCCAGGAAATTACTGTATTTGACGGAACGCTTCAGCACCTCCGGCTCATAATCCTCCAGAAAATCCAGGCCGTAATTACCCGGCACCAGCACCAGATAGCTCCGCCCTCCGGACAGCTGCATTTTGATGTCCACCCGGATGGTCTGAATCAGGGCCTCCTCGCTCATGGGTTCCACGATGCCGCTGGTTCCCAGAACGGAGATACCGCCCACTATACCAAGGCGGGGGTTAAACGTCTTCTGCGCCAGCTCCGCGCCGCCCGGAATGGAAATGATCACCGAAAGGCCGCCGGTATATCCGGCCGCCCTGCACACGTCCTCCACGCCCTCGCGAATCATCTGACGGGGTACCTTATTGATGGCTGCGTCGCCCACGGCCTGTTCGAGACCTGTCCGGGTCACCCGGCCCACGCCCTCGCCGCCGTCCAGCGTGACGCCCGGCTGCGCTGTCCGACTGACTGTGGCATAGATCAGCAGGCCGTCGGTCACATCCGGGTCGTCGCCTGCGTCCTTTCGGATGGCGCAGGAGGCGCTGGTGGCTGAGAATTTCGGTTCCAGCACCTCCAGATGGAGACCGATGCCCTTTGGCGTCATCAGCTCTACCTCCGGCAGGATCTGGCCGTGCAGCAGCATCCAGGCCGCCGCCTTGGAGGCCGCCGCGGCGCAGGAGCCGGTGGTGTAGCCCATCCGCATTTTTTTATTATTTTTATAGACGTATTGATCCAGCATCGATATTTTACTCCATCGTCACCGTTTCCCGGCCTGCTGCCTCCAGCAAGATATTCAGAAGAACATAGGTCCGCTCCCTGGTCCACTTGGCCGCCTCTGTATTTTCCAGCAGGGGCTGCAGGCTTCCGCCCTCAGCCTCTTTTCCGGCCTCCTGTACCGCTGCTTCCTTATCCTTGATCCAGGCCCGCTGTTCCTCCAGAAGCTTCGCCATGGCATCCTCACCGAGAACTCCCTTGTCCTTCAAATGATACCAGATCTGGTTCAGTGCTGCATCCCAGTCCCCATAAAGCTCCTGACTCTTCTCATTCATATCCCCCTGGCTTAAAGAGGAATCGTTCTGAAGGGAATCCTCCAGCTCTTTCGCCGCTTTTTCTGTATTTTCCACATAGGTTTTCGCCCAGTCCACAAAGTCATAGCCGGAAAATCCCTCTGCGCCCTCCACATTGTAAAGGCCGTAGCAGGGAAGACCGTTCTTTTCGGCCTCAAAACGATCATAATTGCTGCACGCCCACTGTAAAAACTCCTCCGGCAGCTGGTCAACCGGAGCCCCGGGCAGATAGATATCCACCTCGTCCGCACCGTCCAGACCGTAAGCCTCTGTATAAGAATAGAGAATCTGATCGAGGATCTCTTCCCTTCCAATTTCGTAGGTATAATTGATTTTATCCAGCTTCATGGACCAGGTATAATCATTGACCTTCTTTAAATCCGTAAAGGTTCCGGTGAAGGTATTGCCGTACTGGGTTCCGTTCGGGTAACCGTCTCCGGTACTGCCCATATCCATATCCCAGTATTCCCCGGAAAAGCTGCCGTCCGGCCGGATATTCAGCTGGGTTGCCCAGGCTCCCGCGCCGCTGGAGAAGGTGAAATCTACATACTGAAGATCCGCGAAGCTGAACTCTGCCGAAGCACTGCTGTCAGAGTTCTTAGATGCGGCTTTGTCTGCATCGTCCGGCGTATCTGCCGTATTTTCTGCCGCGTCTGTGTCTGTCGTCGTATCCGTCTGCCCTGTTCCATTTTCCACATCGTTCTTTTTCCCGCAGCCGCTCAGAGAAAGCACCATAACCACCATCAGCAGCACCACAGCCGCTGTCAGAAGCCTTGCACACTTATTTTTCATACCCGCACCTCCATGTAAATACTTTCAAGTATTTATTGTGTCAGCTTTATTCTACCAAATATCCTGCCAGTTTTCCCATTAAGAAACTCTTAATTCTCCACAATTTTTACTTCTGATGCGTATATTCTTCCACGTTTCCCTCTGCAAAGCTGGGAAGTCCGTTATACAGCGCCAGTGCGTACTGATACAGGCTGTAAGCCGTCACGGCTCCGGTGCCCTCGCCCAGGTGCATGCCCGCCTGAATGGGCGCCGTCATGCCAAGGGCGTCCAGCATCATCCGGCCCGCAGGCTCCGCGGAACAATGGGTCGGCACCATATAGGCCTTACTCTCCGGCGCAAGCTGCGCCGCACAGTATGCGGAAACAGAGGAAATAAAGCCGTCGATCAGCACCGGCACACGCAGCATCGCTCCGCCCAGATAGCAGCCAATCATGCCCGCAATATCCAGACTGCCCACCTTGGAAAGTACATCCAGGATATCATTTTTATCCGGCTGATTGACCTCGATAGCACGACGGATCACTTCGATTTTATGCTCCAGTCCGGCGCTGGAAAGTCCCGCACCCCGACCGGTTACCTCTGCTACATCCTTGTCCAGCAGCACCGCCGCCATGGCTGAACTGGGGGTCGTGTTGCCGATTCCCATTTCACCTGTGATAATCATGCGACACCCCGCCTCGTACAGGTCTTTTACCACCTGAATTCCCGTTTCAATGGCTTTCACGGCTTCCTCCCGGGTCATGGCCGGTTCCTTTGCCATATTGGCAGTGCCGTAGCGGACTACCCGGTTCCAGATCCGGGGATGTTTTCCGTCCACGAACATGCCGATATTTACCGGGATCACCTCAATGCCCATCTGCTTGGACATAATGCAGACAGAGGATTTGCGGTCGCCCATATTTTCCAGCACCTGGGCCGTAACCTCGCTTCCGGTCTGGCTGACGCCCTCTGCCACCACGCCGTTGTCCGCGCCCATGATGGCCACCACCGGCTTCAGATCCGCAATTTCACCAAGCTTTGCGGTTCCGTAGATGCCCGCCAGCTGCACTGCCATTTCTTCCAGGCGTCCCATGCCCCGTAAGGGCTTGCAGAGGGAATCCCAGTGGGTCCAGGCTGCTGTCACCGCATCCTCATTTAACGGTCTTATTTGTTGCGTGTACTGATCCAATTCCATAATTTCACACTTTCGTTTCTTCTATATTCTCTGTTTCTTATTCTCTACCCAAAAACTCTATCTGCCGCCCTGATATAACATGGCATTGCAGATGGTCGCCGCAATATTGCTGCCGCCTTTTCGTCCTCTTGGCACGATATAGGGAATGCCTGCAGTCATAATCAGCTCTTTGGCTTCCACCACATTTACAAAGCCCACCGGCGCGCCGATGATAAGCTCCGGCCTGATTTTTCCCTCCTGAATCAGCTCATAGAGGCGAATCAGGGCTGTGGGCGCGTTTCCTACCGCGATAATCAGGGGCTTGCCAAGCTCGGCCGCTTTCTCCATGCAAATGGACGCGCGGGTGCATTCCCGTTCTTTGGCCGCCGCAGCCACGTCCGGATCGCTCATAAAGCAGTAGACTTCGCCGCCACATTCCTTCATACGTTTTTTATTGATACCGGAGGCCGCCATCTGGGTATCGGTGACGATGGACGCGCCCTTATTCAAAGCGCCCACGCCAATCTGCGCCGCATTTTCGGAAAAGCACAGATTGTCCGCATAGTCAAAATCCGCGGAGGTATGGATACAGCGCTTCACAATGGAAAACTCCGGCTCCGGCCAGGTGCGGCCTCCCAGTTCTTCCGTGATAATCGCCATACTGCGCTTCTCGATATCCATGGGCTTTACAATTTCGATTTCATTTAACATGAGATTCCTTCCTCCAATATCTCGTAAATCTTCTTCATATCCAGAGAGCTGCGAACCAGATCCGCCAGCTTGTCGTACTCCTGCTTCTTATGGGCCCGGGCGTCAAAATGCCAGTTTTTCGGATCGAGACCCTTCTTCACCATCAGCCGGCTCACCAGCATAGCCGCCAGATCGCCGTAGTCGAAGATCCCGTGCAGGTACGTGCCATACACGGTTCCCTCCGGATTTGCCAGACCGTCCACACGACCGTCTGCCAGATAAATGGTCTCCCGGCAGCCGCCCAGGGCTTCCGTGCGTCCCATGTGAATCTCATAGCCCTGCACTTCTTTTCCGGCAAATTCCAAAAGCTGCGACTCGTTTTTGATACGGCCCTGAATCTGGGTCCGGGTCTTCGCCCGGGAAAATACGGTCTTTGTGTGTAAGAGGCCCATGCCCCGCATAGTTCCGCCGTGCTCCACATTGTCCGGATCCTCCAGCGCGTCGCCCAGCATCTGATAGCCGCCGCAGATGCCCACAACCGGAATACCGTCCCCGGAGCAGCGAAGCACCGCCGTCTCCATGCCGGACTCCCGCATCCAGACCAAATCGTCCATGGTGTTCTTCGTTCCCGGCAGGAAAATGAGATCCGGTTTCCCAAGCTCGCTCACATCCCGCACGTAGCGCAGCGATACGCCGTCCATGCCCTCGAATACATTGAAGTCTGTGAAATTGGAAATATGTGGAAGTTTTATGACTGCCAGATCGATGCCGCCCTTTTTCTCCTTATGATTCAGACGCTCGGACAGGCTGTCCTCGTCGTCGATATCCAGAGGCTTCAAGGGCACCACGCCCACCACCGGAATCCCGGTGCGTTCCTCAATCATAGAGAGACCGGGACGCAGAATTTCCACGTCGCCGCGGAATTTGTTAATAATCAGCCCCTTGATCATCTGCTGCTCGTCCTCGTCCAGCAGCTTCACCGTACCATAAAGAGACGCGAACACGCCGCCCCGGTCAATGTCGCCTGCCAGCAGGACGGGAGCCTTGGCGATCTTCGCCATACCCATATTTACAATGTCATTATCCTTCAGATTGATTTCCGCCGGACTGCCCGCACCCTCGATCACGATAATATCGTACTCGTCGGACAGCTTATCGAAGGCCTTCTGAATCTCCGGAATCAGCTTCCGCTTGTTGGCGTAATAATCCATAGCCTTCATATTGCCCAGAACCTCGCCGTTCACGATGACCTGGCTGCCCACGTTGCTGGTGGGCTTTAAGAGAATCGGGTTCATTTCCACAGTGGGCTCAATATCGGCGGCCTCCGCCTGCATAGCCTGAGCCCGGCCAATCTCCAGACCGTCCTTTGTAATGTAGGAATTCAGGGCCATGTTCTGGGATTTGAAGGGAGCCACCTTATAGCCGTCCTGCTTAAATACCCGGCAGAGTCCGGCCACCAGGAAGCTTTTGCCCGCGTTGGACATGGTTCCCTGTACCATGATTACTTTTGCTTTTTTCTTTTCGCTCATGTTATCACCAAACTTATTCCGTTTCTTGATCGTAAATTTTATGAATCAGGTTCCTTTTTGCAAAACTTTCTCCAGAGCTTCAAGCAGCTTTGCGTTCTCCGCATGTCCCCGCACCGCCGTCCGGTAAAAATCCGCGCCCAGCCCGTGATAGTTGGCGCAGCGCCGGATCAGAATTCCTTCCGCCTGCATTCGGTCCGCCAGCTTCTCATCGCCTGCCGCCTGAAAACACAGGTAATTGGCATGGCCGTCGCACACACACAGTCCCAGTTCTTCCAGCTTTTTCTTTAAAAACGCCCGCTCCCGATCCACCAGTTCGATAGTCTGTTCCCGAAAGCCTTCCGCCCTCAGAGCCGCGATTCCGGCGGCCTGGGCCGGTTCCGATACGGACCAGGGCTGGCCCGCCAGACGCATCCGATTCAGCAGATCCGCATCCGCCGACAGCACATAGCCCAGCCGCAGACCGGGGATAGCGTACATTTTTGTAAAGGATTTTAAAATGATCAGATTCGGATATTCCGCAAGCCAGCCCGCCGCTGAATAGCCCTCCTCATTTTTAATAAAGTCCAGAAAGCACTCGTCCAGACACACCCGCACGTCCAGGGCTTTCGCCTTATCCAGCAGCTTTTTTACGACACTGCGCGGCGTCAGGATACCCGTGGGATTGTTCGGATTGCAGAGGAATACCATATCATGCTCCGCGGATAAGCTATCCACATAAGCTTCTGTAATTTCCAGAGTTTTCCCCAGCGGAAAGAAATCTATCCCCGTCCCGGCCTGGTTCAGGGCTTCCTCATACTCCGCAAAGGTCGGGGCGGTTACCAGCGCCCGCTTTGGCCGGGTGGCGTATACCAGTCGGTATATAAGGTCTGCACCACCATTGCCGCAGAGAATGTAGTCTTCCGGCTGGCCGAGCTTTTCGGACAGCGCTGCCTTAAGGCCCCGGCAAAAGGGATCCGGATAGTTCAGGGATCTGTCCAGGCTTTCGATGATAGCCTCACGGACGCCGGGCGGCATGCCTAAGGGATTGATATTGGCGGAAAAATCCAGAAATTCCGCTTCGTTTCGTCCACTTTTTTCCGCTGCGCCGCAGATATCGCCGCCGTGCAGATAAACGAATTGCTTCGGCTCATTTCCCCTATGCAGTTTTCCTTCCACTATCGAAGCCGCGTCGCTCTGTATCTGAATCAATTCGCTTTCCCTTTCAAATTATCTTTTCTGAGCACATCCCGTATCCCCTCCGCTGTGTAAACCACTGCGCTTGCATACACCGGAATGCCCGCCTGCACTGCCGCTTTTTCTGTCACCGGACCGATGCAGACAGCCTTTGCCGTCATGTCCCCCGGGTTCTCTGCCATAGCCGCAAAGGCCTTGACCGCCGATGCGCTGGCGAAGGTAATATAATCCATTTCCGGCAGGATACGGTTCAGTTCTTCGGCCTTGCGTCCGTCCCGGGCAGTGTGATAGAGGGCTGTGTCCGTATAAGGAACGCCTGCCGCATCCAATGCCTCTGTAAGCTCCGAAGACGCCTCCTCCGCGCGTAACAGCAGCACTTTATCCGCCGCTGTCAATCCCGGAATCCACTCTGCCGCCAAATCCCTACTGGAATACCGGCCGGGCACAAAGTCCGCATAAATACCTGCCGCCTCCAGAGCTGCCTTCGTGCCTGCACCAATAACCGCAAATTTAAGACCTGCGAGACTTCGAATATCCATCCGACGCTCTTTCAGCTCATCCAGGAAGAACTGCACGCCGTTGCTGCTGGTCAGCACCACCCAGCTGTAATTCTTTATCTCTGCAAATGCCTGCTCCGTCGCCGGAGTGCTCAGCTTCTTCGTGTAAATCAGACTGAATGGAATCGCCTCCGCGCCGTCTGCCGCAAGAACCTCCCGCTGCTTTTCACACATGGGCTTCGTACCGGTCAGCAGTACCCGTTTTCCAAAAAGGGCCTTGCCGCCCAGCCAGGAAAGCTGTCTCTGCAAGGTCACCACATCGCCCACCACCGTAATGGCCGGGGTCTGAATACCCGCTGTCTTCGCCGTCTCCGCGATGGATTCCAACACGCCTGTTACCACCTGCTGTCTGGCCGTCGTTCCCGCCTGCACTACAGCCGCCGGTGTCTTCGGATCCTTTCCATGGGTAATCAGTTCTTCCGCGATATGGGGCAGATTTTTCAGGCCCATCAAAAATACCAGCGTACCTTCCTCTTTCGCCAGGGTCGCGTAATCCAGCGCCAGACCGGTCTTGTCCGCGCTCTCATGTCCCGTAATCACATGGAAGGAGGACGCAAAGTCCCGGTGCGTCACCGGAATGCCCGCGTAAGCCGGAGCCGCGTAGGAAGAAGACACGCCCGGAATGATCTCAAACTCCACGCCAGCCTTTAAAAGCTCCTGAGCTTCCTCGCCACCGCGGCCAAAGATAAAGGGATCGCCGCCCTTGACCCGGGCCACATTTTTGCCCTCCAGGGCCTTTTCCACCAGAAGAGCATTGGTCTCCCACTGGCGTAAATGATGCTTGTCTGCGCGCTTGCCCGCGTAGATAAGCTCCGCGTCCTCTCTTGCCTCATTTAAAATGGCGCCGCTTGCCAGATTATCATAGACCAGAACGTCCGCGTGACGAATGCACCAGAGGGCTTTCTGTGTCAGCAGTCCCATATCGCCGGGGCCTGCGCCCAAAAGCCAAACCTTGCCCCGCTTCACTTCGCCTGCCAGGTCTTCGCCTAACATGCGCGCTTTGGAAAGCTTCTCTTCCTGGCTGCCTGCTTCAGTCAAATCCACGATAGCCTCGGCTTTCCGAAGTTCGGTTGTTCCCTCCGGTGCGTACAATACCTTCATTTTCAGGGATTGCGCTGCCGGGACGCACAGTCCCGCCGCCGGGGCATTACAGCTTCCGCCGATAGCCGCCAGGAAGCTGCGCTCCGCCTCAAGCTCCAGCGCCGCCTCCTCACAGTGAATGGACTTTAATACTTCCGTAAAGCGCCCCTTTTTCGCCTCAACGGCCAGAATGCCCTGCCCGGCCGCCGGAAGAAAGCTGTCCGTGTCCAGATATTCCAACCGGATCCCTTCTTCTTTGTCCAGCCCCAGCCGTTCCAGACCTGCCGCCGCCAGAAGAATCGCGTCATACTGACCCTCTTTCAGCTTCCGAATCCGGGTCTGCACATTGCCGCGCAGCATCCGGATCCGTACCGTGGGATTCAACTCTTTGATCTGCAATTCCCGCCGGAGAGAGCTGGTTCCCACGATACTGCCCGGCGCCAGCTCCCGCGCTTTCACGCCTGTGGTGGTCACCAGCACGTCATGGACGTCAGCACGCTCCAGCACCGCACCAATGTAAAGCCCTTCCGGGAATTCCATGGGCATATCCTTGGCGCTGTGGACGGCCAGATCTACCTCTTCCTTTAGCAGAGCCTCCTCCAGTTCCCGGGTAAAAACGCCCTTGCCTCCAAAAGAGGTCAACGATTTATCCAGAATCTCGTCGCCCTTCGTAGACATTTCCACGATTTCTATCTCCGCCTCCGGGAAAGCCGCTTGAATGCGCCGCCGCACCAGATCGGTCTGTACCAGAGCCAGTTTGCTTTTTCTTGTACCGATTCGAATCTTCATAATTTACTCCTGTGTTTCCATGAACGCTGACCTTGATTTCACTTCGTTCCATCTCGGTCGCGGGCCTTACTTTAACGCGTAGCCTCTGGGGGTGATCATTCTGCCGCTGCTTACATAGGTCTGCGAGTTGCCAATGATGACTACGCTGAACATATCAATCTCCGCGTTTTTAAGCTCCGCTAAGGTCGTAATCTGCTTACTCTCCTCTTTGCGTCCCGCGTGACGCACGATACCCACTGGAGTTTCCGGCTTCCGGTAGCGCATCAGGATTTCCGCTGCCTGCTCCACATAGGTCGTGCGCTTTTTGCTCTTGGGATTATACAGGCAGACAATCATATCGCCCTGGCCCGCGCAGTCCACGCGCTTCATAATCAGATCCAGGGGCGTCATCAGATCGCTTAAGCTGATCACCGCGAAATCATGCATCAGCGGCGCACCCAGCACAGAAGCCGCCGCGCTGGCTGCCGTCACACCCGGTACGGTCTCGATCTCGATATCCGCATTCATTTCCTCTGCCACCTGGTAAATGATACCTGCCATGCCGTAGATGCCGCTGTCTCCGGAGCTGACCATGGCCACGGTCTGATCCTTCATAGCTTCCTCCACTGCCATCCGGCAGCGCTTCACTTCCTGCATCATGGGAGTCGCCAGATAATTCTTATCCGGGAAGAACTCCTTTAACATCTCCACATAGGTGGTATAACCGGTGATAATATCCGCATTGTTGATAACGTCGATACATTTGGCGGTCATATGCTCATAACCGCCGGGGCCGAAGCCCACCACGTATAATTTTCCCATTGTATTCTCCATTTTCTATCTGAAACTCTGTCGGGCTCCTTTTCCGGAATCCCGCTGATATCTGCTTATTTCTCCGGCTCCCGCAGATTCTCCACAAATGCCTCCAGCTCCTCCGGGCTCGCATTCTCCCGGATTCGGTAAAACAGCTTGTCAATGGCCTTGCCGAAGCCCTTTTTCTCCGCTTCCTCTTCCATCCAGTGCTTGACCTCCTGCATCCGGGGTACCGCCTGCTGGAAAATCATCCAGCGCATGAAATCCTCTTCAAACTCTTCCAGAATCTCACCCGCCTGACAGACTGCTTCCTTCTTGGCCCGGTTGTTAGTCTCTGCTAACTCTTCAAGGTCGTCCATATTATAAAAGAAGGTGTGGGGGAACTCGGCGATGGTCTCCTCGATGTCCACCGGAACCGCCAGATCCACGAAAACACGGGGCTTATCCGTCGTCATGTGCTCCTTCACCTTCGTGCCGGTCAGCGTATAATGGGGGCTGGCCGTAGCGCTGATAACCACATCCATGGCGTTGATGTAATCGTAGCGCTCCTTATAATCAATCAGGGTATTGGATTCGCTCTTGATATGGGCGTCGTGGGTCATCGTTACATTGCGGATGGTGCTGTAGATATTTAAGCCCTTCAGGCTGTACAGATTCTTCAGTACGATACCGCCGATCTGACCGGTACCGCCGATAACCATAACATTTTTACCCGCCAGGCTTCCGCCAAAGGCTTCTTCCGCTGCCTTGACCGCCAGGGTCGCCGTAGATACCGAGGTCTTCGACAAATCCGTATCCGTCTTAATCTTCTTGGAACAGGTCACGGCATAGCGGAACAGGGTATTCAGGTATTTGCCGCTGTTGCCCGCCTCCTGTGCCAGCGCATGCGCATGCTTTACCTGGCCGAGAATCTGATCCTCGCCCACCACCATGGAATCCAGTCCCGCTGTCACGGAAAACAGGTGATTGACCGCTTTTCTGTCCTGATAGAAGCGCAGATAATCGGATACGTCCTCTTTCACGGCTGCCGCTCCGGATTCCCGGAGAATCAGCTCCTGCAGCCTGGTAAATACGTTTTTCTTCTTATCCTGTTTTTTATCAAAATAGGTATAAATCTCTGTCCGGTTGCAGGTAGCGATAATGACGCTCTCTGCCGCGCCGCCCTCGTCTATGAGGATTTTCTCAAGCTCCGCCTGCTTCTCTTTGGTAAAGGCGAAAAGCTCCCGAACCTCCAGCGGCGCCGTCTTATGGCTGATGCTGATAAGCCGGATGCTCATTACGCTTCGACTCCCTTCCGGAACTCATGGGTAAAGGTCTTGTCATAAAGCCTGGACAGCTCATAATCATCTCCCAGGAAATCTCCTACTACAGTCAGCGCAGTCTTGGTGATGCCTGCTGCCTTCACCTTCTCTGCAATGTCCAACAGGGTTCCTCTTACAATCTTCTGTTCCGGCCAGCTTGCCTTGTATACAACTGCCACAGGTGTATCCGGACGATATTCTTTCCGAAGGGTTGCGGACAGCTCATCCATCATACCGATGCTCAGGAAAATGATCATGGTGGCGTGATGTCTGGCCAGATCCTGAAGCTTTTCCCCCTCCGGCATGGGCGTTCTGCCCTCCATGCGGGTCAGGATCACCGTCTGGCTCACACCCGGCAGCGTGTATTCCTTCTTCAGGGCTGCCGCAGTCGCCAGGAAAGAGCTGACCCCCGGAATGACCTCATACTCGATATCCATGCGATCGAGAGCGTCCATCTGCTCCCGGTGCGCGCCGAAGATAGCCGGGTCGCCGGTATGTACACGGACCACCTTCAGGCCCTTGGCTTCGCCGTCCTTCATGACAGCCAGAACCTCTTCCAGGGTCATGGTGGCGCTGTTATAGATCTGCGCGCCCTCCTTGGCGTCCGCCAGCACCTTGGGGTTTACCAGAGAACCTGCGTAAATGATAATATCCGCGCTGTCGATCAGTTTCTTTCCCTTAATTGTCAGAAGCTCCGGATCTCCCGGGCCTGCTCCGATAAATGATACCATTGTTTTACCTCTTCTCTCTCTTGATGATGACGGTTGTAAAGTAACTGTATGTTCTCTCCGGATCCAGGGATCCGATATATTCGTCCTTCATACCCACGCAGCTGATGACCGTAGCGCAGCTTTCCGCGCGGTCATACTTTTTCATCAGCTCCAGGATGCGGCCAATGCTGCCGCCTGCCTTCATGATGACCACGTTGTCATAGTGGGCGATGGCCTCCTCCACCTGCTGCTCCGCACGGACGGAGGGCACGATCACCAGGGACTCATTTCCCTCCATCAGCGGTAACCGGGCCGCAGCCGCTCCGCTGCAGAAGGATGGGATACCCGGGATAATCTCCGTTTCAAAGCCATGCTCTGCCACATACTGGTTCACATACATGTAAGTGCTGTATACCGAGACGTCGCCCAGGGTAATCATAGCGATATTCTTTCCCCGGGAAAGCTCTGCGGTCAGCTGCTCGCAGGCCGCTGCTCTGCACTTCTTCCGCTCCTCCTTATCCTTTGCCATCCGGAAAATGACTTCCAGGAGGTGCTTATGCTCCAGTTCCACCACCGGGCGGATGATTTCCAGCGCCGTACTCTCTTCTCCGGCTTCTTTTACCGGAACGGCGATGATATCCGCTTCATCGAGAATCCGTTTTGCTTTCAGCGTCAACAGCTCCGGATCACCCGGACCCACGCCGATGCCGTATAATTTACCCTTCATCTATTTACTCTCCTCCTGCTCCTGGGCTGCCCGGGCGCGGTTCATGGCGTCCCCGGTCAGATCCTTTACGATTTCACTTGCGATCAGAAGTCCCGCTACGGACGGTACAAATGCGGTCGAACCCGGAATGTCACGGCGTTCAGTACATTTATGCTTGGCTCCCGGCGGGCAGATACAGTTGGTTCTGCAGCTGATGGACATGTCCTCGATGGGACGCACCGCCTTCTCCTTGGAGTAGACCACCTTCAGCTTTTTGATGCCGCGTTTTTTCAATTCGCGCCGCATGACTCTCGCCAGCGGACATACGCTGGTCTTATAGATATCCGCCACCTCGAACAGGAAGGGATTCAGCTTATTGCCCGCTCCCATGCTGCTGATCAGGGGCACGCCTGCCTTCTCACATTCCTCCACCAGAGAAATCTTCGCCGTAACCGTGTCGATAGCGTCCACCACATAGGTGTACCGGCTGAAATCAAATTCATCCTTATTTTCCGGCAGGAAGAAGCAGAGATGCGTATTGACCTCCGCCTTCGGATTGATCTCCAGGATACGCTCCTTCATGACCTCGGCCTTGTACTTACCCACCGTCTTCCGGGTGGCAATAATCTGGCGGTTCAGGTTCGTCAGGCACACCTTATCATCGTCGATGAGATCAAAGGCTCCCACGCCGCTTCTCGCCAGGGCCTCCACCACATAGCCGCCCACGCCGCCGATACCGAAGACTGCCACCCTGGAATGCTCCAGAATCTCCATGGCTTCTTTTCCCAGTAAAAGTTCTGTTCTTGAAAACTGATTTAACATAATTTTCTCCTCATGCGCTTGCAAAACAAAAAGAGATCTGTATTTTATGACAGATCTCTCCTTATGATCAGCAGCGGATTTCATCCCATCCGCCGCCAACTATATCCGGAACCGCTTTCCACGGAAGCCTGTCCATTTCCCGCAAAGAGCAGGTAGCCTGGCTTGCAGACACGCTGCTTACAGTGACCGGATCGCTCAGGTCTTCCACCTGATTCCCCTGCTTTATGCATCATGCATACTCTCTGCGTTATACCTTAGTCAGTGTAGCATACAGACGGGCTTTCGTCAACAAAATATACCCTATAGGGTTTCCCTTTTAACAGGTTGCTCCTCCTGTCAGATGAAGCTGCGCATCCAGAATCTCCTGCTTTCTCTCCAGAATTTCATCAGACAGAAGCTGCTGCTCCACGTTATCGAAGCCGAGACGTTCGATGGTCGCAGCGAAACGTTCGCCGGTAATGCCCTGCTCCCGATACAGGAGAATCGCCTTTTCAATCACGTTTAAGGCTTCTTCCTTACTGGTGAACACCTTACGCAGCGCTTTTCCGTGATTGATTTTTTTGCCCCAGCGGCCGCCGATGTAAATCTTAAATCCGTACTGACCGTCTTCGATGGCGTCGAAACGGCATTGACCCACACAGCGGCCGCAGTTGTTACAGATTTCTTTGTTAATCTCCAGAACGCCGTCCTTCACCTTTGCCGCGCCGATGGGACAGGCTGCCTCTACGCTGCACTTCTTACATCCGTTGCAGCTATCCTCGTCAAATTCGGGGATTCTCTGACCGATGATTCCCAAATCATTTAAATCCGGTTTTACACAATTGTTGGGGCAGCCGCCTACCGCAATCTTAAATTTGTGTGGCAGCTTTACCGTGTGATACCCCTCATAAAAACGGTGATGGATTTCCTCGGAAATGGCGAAGGAATCCAAAAGTCCATACTGGCAGGTGGTTCCCTTACAGGCTACAACCGGGCGTACCACAGAACCGGTTCCACCTGTAATTAGTCCTTCTCTGGCAATATATTCCTTGAATTCTTCGATTTTGTCGTAGGGAACGCCCTGTACCTCCACCGTCAGACGGGTGGTAAAGGTTATCACTCCGTTTCCGAATTTTTCCGCCGCTTCCGCAATGCATCTCTGCTGCGCAGCCGTTATCTTTCCATTGACGGTAATGATTCTTGCCGAGAAATTATCGGTTCCCTTATTGCTCAGAAATCCCATTGCCTTTACGCGCTTTTCATCTTCCTTGCTGATTGTTAATGTAGCCATTGTGTGCCTCCTTTTATTCTTCCTCTGTTAATTCTGTATGGAAGGTCATGCCGCCCTCCAGTACCTTTGTATCCGTATATCCGTAAGCCTTCAGACGGTTCTGCACCAGATAAGCCCGTTTTCCCTTGGAACATACCAAAAGCAGCTTTTCGTTTCTGCCAAGCCCGTCTGCCGGACCGTCCAGGCTGTTCAGATCCACATAGGGATACCCGTGCAACGACGGTGTAATACCCGCATCCACGATCCGATAATTTTCTCCTTCTTCCGCATACTCTGCGGCCGTCATGCTGTCCAGCTCCCCGTTCAGCTTATTCAGCAGAATATTCACTGCATGCTGCAGCGGATGAATCGCAGTGGAGAAGGGCGGCGCGTACGCAAAATCCATGTACTGCAGCTCCTCCAGGGTCGCTTTCATGGAAATCGCAGTCACCGCTATATCCGTCAGCTTATCCACCGCTCCCGTTCCCACAGTCTGCATACCAAGCAGCCTGTGGCTTTCCCGATCTGCAATCAGCTTTATGACAAATAAAGCTGCACCCGGATAGTAATGTGCCTTATCGTCCACCACACAAATCACACTCTCTGCGTCATAGCCTGCTTCCCGCGCCGCCTGCTCCAGTAATCCGGTTCTTCCCATGCAGAAGCCGGCCAGCTTCGCCACGCCGGTTCCCAGCACGCCCGGATACTGCACTGTTTTCCCGGCAAGGTGCTGCGCCGCCGCGCGGCCCGCTATATTCGCTGTGGAACCCATGGGCGACCACTGGGGCTTTCCGGTAATCCGGTTCGTTACCATAGCGCAGTCGCCAACCGCGTAGATATCCGGATCATTTGTCTGCAGCGCCTGATTTGTCAACAGAGCTCCTTTGAACATTTCCAGACCGGCGTCCTGCAAAAATTCCGTATTGGGACGGATTCCCATAGCCAGGATGCAGGCGTCCGCCTTCATGGCACGGCGGGAGGTTTTTACCTTTTCTACCTTCTCCTCCCCGAGAATTTCTTCCAGGCCCGTTCCGGTAAAACACATGACGCCCGCGTCCGCCAGCTTATTTTCCACATAATCCGCAATCTCCGGATCCAGGAAGCCCGGCAGAATATGGGGCGCAAAATCAATGACAGATACCTTCACATCCTTCGCCGCCAGATTTTCCGCGATTTCCAGTCCGATAAATCCACCGCCCACGATCACTGCCCGACGGATCTCTCCAGCCTCCACAGTCTGCCGAAGCATATCTGCGTCCTCCGGCGTTCTCATATAAAATACATTTTTCAGCTGCGTGCCCGGGCAATCCGGCTCAAAGGGACGCGCGCCTGTGGCAATCACCAGCTTATCATACGCATAGGTTTCGACTGCTCCCGTATCCAGATTCACAGCCTCCACGGTTTTCCCTTTTCGGTCTACTTTTGTCACTTCAGTCCGGATTTCCACCGGCACTCCGGTTACTTTTTCATAAGATTCCGGCGTATGCACCAGCAAATCCTTTTTTTCCCGGATCACGCCGCTCACATAATACGGAAGACCGCAGCCCGCATAGGAAATATCCTTTCCCTTTGTCAGGATCCGGATGTCCGCATTTCGATCTTCCCGCTTCAGCTTGGCTGCAGCCTTGGTTCCGGCTGCTACACCGCCCACTACAATGACCTTCATTTTTCTTCCCCTTTTCTGATACATTTTCGTTACACTTACTATAGCACTTGCTTATCAATTTGAAAAATGATATTATTTTATTAAATCAATAGGTTTTATCTATATGTCTGACAGAAAAGGGGATTTTACATGACCATTCGCCATCTTTCGATTTTTACCGCCGTCGCCGAATACGGCACCATGTGTGCAGCTGCAGAGCATCTGTATCTGACCCAGCCCACCGTCAGCCAGGCTATCCGGGAACTGGAAAAACATTACCATTGTCTGTTGTTTGAACGGCTCGGGAAGAAGCTTTACCTGACAGAACAGGGAAAGCTTCTGCTGTCCCAGGCTCCGGAGCTGATTTCCCGGTTTTCAGAGCTGGATCAGTTGATGATGAATCAGGGGCAGACCGCTACGCTGAAGCTTGGCAGCACCCTCACCGTCGGTACCTGTCTGACTCCCTCCGTGATTCTGGAGTTGGAAAGGAAGCTGCCGGGTCTGGAAGTATATTCCTTTGTGAGCAATACTGCCGAAATTGAACAAAAGCTTTTGAGATCCCAGCTGGACGCCGCGATTGTAGAGGGTGAAATTCAGTCTCCCGATCTGATTGTGCTCCCTCTTATCGACGACTGTCTTGTTCTGACAGCAGGGATTCATCATCCTTTTTATGAAATGGAGACACTTCACTCTTCGGATTTAAACGGACAGGCTTTTGCCATGCGTGAACAGGGCAGCGGCACACGACGGCTTTTTGAACAGTACGTGGCAGAGCAGGGGCTCTCCATCCGTATCACCTGGGAAGCCAACTGCCCCCGCACGATCCTGAACGCCGTTTTATACAACAAGGTTCTGTCTGTCATGTCTCTGCGTCTGATGTACCATGAAATCCGTCATCAGCGTCTCCGCATTTTTTCTCCTGAAAATCAGGAATGGAACCGGACCTTTAAACTGGTTTATCACAAAAATAAATTCCTGACCCCGGCTATCTACGAACTGGAAAAGCTGCTGCGGCAGTATCCGCGCATAGAGCTTCCGAAAGAAACAGGGCGTCTGAAGCAGTAATGCCTCAGACGCCCTGTTCCGGGTTTTCAATCCCTTATCCTCGTATTACTCTGTCCGCTGCCCGCGTTTTCTGCGTACTGCTGTAAGCAGCATGGAGATGCCCAGCAGGCAAATCAACGCCATTGCGCCCCAGAATACGGGCTGGCTGCTGTCGCCGGTGGCTGCGCTTGTGACGGCGCTTCCGCCGCTCTTGCTTCCGCCACTCTTATTTCCGCTGCCGGAGCTGCTGCCGGAATGATCTCCGGGCTTCGTCTCGGGCGCTTTCTCCACCTTTACCCAGGAAAGGGCTATTGGGGAGAGGCTCTTCAGGGTCATGGTGATGCCATCCTTCGTCAATGTCAGCTCCGGAGTCTCCACATCGCCCGCCTTATACGCGCCGCGGTTCATTGCAAACATGTGTACCGCGCTGAAACGGTAATCGGCTGCGTTGGTGCCCTCCGGATAGGGCAGGATCACCTTGACGCCCTCTGCCGGGAAGTTGTCTGCCGTCGCGCGGATCCAGGTTTCACCGCCGTCTGCGCTATAGAGCAGCACTGCGTCATAAACAGCCGTATTTTCCTTCGCCGGATTCTTTCCGTCGATCTTACAATCCACCAGAAGCTTCTTCAGATATTCCACGATCTTTTCCGGTGTGTTCAGGTTCTCTGTCTTTGCCAGATCCGGCGTTACCTCGGTTACGTCCTTTGCGCCCATAACCAGACGGTAATCGTTTCCGAGACCTGTCTGACCCGGCAGAGCCGCAGTCTTTTCGATGGAGCCCTTCAGCGTAAAGGCAGTCTCAGCCGGAAGCTCATAATTGGCATTCGTCAGAGCCGCTCCTGCGATGGTCACGGTTACCTGCTTGTCGGTTCCTGCTTCCGCTGTATCAAACTCAGCAGTCAGACTCTCATAGCTCAGGCCTGCGTCGTCGCCGTCCAACAGACCGGAGACCTTCAGTTCTCCGATGAGACTGGCGTCCTTCATTTCATCGGCCAGCTTGGTCAGAACTGTCAGGGCGCTTCCGTCCCAGGTAAGGATCTTCGGGCTTACCTTTACCTTCGCCTGTGCTGCCGCATTCTCCCAGTTGACTGTATCTGTCGGTGTAAATACTACTTCATATTCGGTGACATTGCTGTCTTTGACCTCCGGTCTGGTATTAGCTTTTGCCCAGATAAAGGTTCCATCTGTATCTGCTGCCCCACCTGTCAGTGTGCTTTCAGACAGGGTCTGTCCATAGGTCAGGTCGGACGCCGTCGGCGCTTCGCTGATGGTCGGAACCGCCTTTTTCACGGTTACCCCTACCGTCGCTTCGATACGGTTATAATTGGCTGTATCATTCGGTGTAAATACTACCTGATAGCCCTGATTGTCCACCGTCGGTTTCACTGTGTCATCTGCCCAGCTCCAGGTGCCTGCCACTTCCTCCTGCGTATTCGGGTTCACTGCTTTTCCGCCCGTCAGCGTGCTGTCTGACAGGGTCTGTCCATAGGTAAGCTCGGACGCCGTCGGCGCTGCCGCACTCTCCGGAGTGGCTTTCTCCACGGTGATGTTTGTTGTTCCGTTCACCGGTTTGTATTTCTTGTCCGTCGGTGTGAATGTCCACCGTACTTCAGCAGTGCCGGCTGAAGGCATATTATCCCCGTCTAACATGGTAAATGTGCCTGCCAGGGTTATATTCGTATTCTCCGCATCTGTAAAAGTACCTGCCAGTTCTACATCTTTCAATGTCTGACCATAGCGGATGCTGTTCTTCGCAGAGGCAGATCCGGTTATGTCCTTTTTATCCACAATCTGTATGGTAAGCTCGTAGTATGTGTCTTCATAATTTTCCATCTGAACGGATACTTTCACAACCACTGTTGCCCCAATTTTGTCTGCAGTAAGATCATCTTTTAAACCATACTCAAACGTACTGTTATATACTGCTGTTTTCGTCAGTATACTCATATCACCCGTCGATTCTCCTGAGGTGTAGGTTACCTCTCCACAATCCGCCGGAAGATTCATTGCCTTGCTCAAGTATATGCTCACAAGGTACTTCGGAACAGATGCATAGATATAACTTTTTTCAACCCTTGTTGGCTCGGGTGCCGCCGCTTTCGTAATCGTCAGTGCCTTTTTGCCGCCCGCGATGGTAACGTCATAATTCTGATTGGATGCAGTGCCGGTAATATCATACTGTCCGACCGAAGAATTTGAATCTGCATTTGTCGTCAGGTCGATACCCAGATTGTCATTTTCTACAGGCGCAAGGAAGCCTTCTTCTGTCACTGCCCTCCAGGTAAATGTCGGATTTTCCGCCTTATAGGCTCTGCTGACTGAATTAATCTGAACCTTTACCGAACGCGCCGTTATATTTGGAGTCACCTCTGCCGTCAGGTTCGGATAATTCGTATCCTCCGGTGTAAATGTCAGGGTGCAGGTCTCTGTCCCCTCTACGGGTAAAAGCTTATCCATATCATGGCTCGCGGTATCTGTTACAGCCCAGTTTCCTGATATCTCTTTTCCGTCCGCAGTCGTTACCTTTCCGCCTGCAATCGCCAGCTCCCCTGTTTTTGTTCCGTATACGCCTGAAACCTTCGGTTTTACCACTGTAAGCTTAGCGCTATCAACTTTTGTAATGGTATAGGTCTGACTACGGTTTCCGCTTATCTCATAGTTACTGCCTTCTGTATTCGAAATGGTTACTGTCGCAGTTCCTACATTTTTATTATCAGAATAAGAGACTGTATATTCCGTTGAAGGAATGATCGTTTCTCCATCTTTTACTGTTACGGTCGGTTTCTTTTCTTCTCCGTCGTACTCATAAGAATCCGGCGTTACTGTAATCTCAGGATTCTCCACCTTTTTCGGCTCAATTGTGATCGTTTTTCCTGCGGACGCCGCGTTATAATTCTCCGTCTCAGCTACAGAAACCTTCAGATAATAGGTTCCCGCATCCACCGGGTTTCCTTCCAGCTTCGTTCCGTTTTCATCGGTTCCCTTGAACCATGTAAATTTCAAATCGTCGTGGGTGATAATCTGAACACCGGTATCAACATTAGTAAGTATCAGTTCATTTCCTTCCGGATTTCTCAGGGGTGCCCCACTGTAGGTATATGTTGTGGCATATTCGCCTCCACCGTATCGGAATCTCAGGGTCGGATCGCCCTTGGTGATTACGCCCTTATCTGTTGTTAATGTACTTTTTGTCAAATAGTAATTATTTGCAATTTTGTCGTCCAAACGGACTTTCACTGTAACCTTCTTACCCGTTCCCACATTGGCATCTTCATATTCAGCGCTTATGTAATATTTCATCCACTCCTGGCATTCCCCACTATAGTTAAGTTCTGCATAAGCTCCCTTGGTTCCGTCATATGCCTTTGTGAGATTCCCAGCTTTATCTATAATACTGGGCGTCACTGGTCTCTTTTCTATGGTAACAGTTTTCTCTACACTTCCGGTATAACCACCGCTTCCGGTCACTGTTATCTCATAGGTTCCCGCATTCCGGATGGCTCCTGCGTATGCCTCTCCGTCCTTTGTGATGGTCAGGGTATAATCATATTCGGGCTCCAGTTCGTCCCCGCCAAGCTTTACTACCACATCATGGTTCTGGGCATCGTATGTGAATGTTTCGTCCTCATGGACGTCTGTACCAGCCGCAATGGTTATCGTGGCAGAAGCAATCGATTCAACCGCGCTATTAACATAATCCGTGCTTGAGATAATCCGTTCGTCTTCGGTATAGGCGCTCATAGTATTCCTATCATACCCATAAGCAACCTCACTCAAACTATTGTTATTAAATTTCTTAACATAACGTTGGCCTTCTTCATTTTTATTTTCTGCAACACCGCCTACCAGAAACAGCTTATCCTGAACAGTACCATCTGGACTGCCCTCTGCAACACCGCCGAAGAGACCATCACCATCACACAGTGCCACATCCACCAGATAATTCCGTTTCCGAAGTCTGACAACATTCCACATATACTCGCCGTATTGCTGTAGATTCGGCGTCCAACATCCCAGGACACCGCTCACCGTATAACACTTAATTCCGCCTGCGTCCAGATCACAGAGATACTGGAATGCTCTGGCATAGCCTTCGTAGCCTGTCTTTGTGTTCGAATTGTCGTCAAAGACATTGATTAACTGCTGCACATAGTCTGTGCTATCGACATCTATATCATAGGATGCCAAATCCTTAATTGCGTTCTTGTAGCCGTTCAGACGATCATAGGCGGATTCATCTTTCAAGCTTTCAACAATCTCCTTGGCTTTCGCTACTGCTTTGTCTACTGCCTGTGCTTTTGCCGCATCCACATAAATGTTGGTGGCTCCCTCATAGTTCTTTGCAATAGGTATATATATTTGACTCAACTCAATATAATATTTTCCGTCCTTCCTGCCACCGCCACCACTTATCGCTGGGGATGCTCCATCAGCCAACCAGTATAACTCATAGGGGCAGTCCGTCTTTAATGCCTTCCAGATTTTCGATACTGCTGTGGAACTATCAGCTTCTGTTGTGTAACCACCGATAACAAGCTCGCCGGGTTTAAAATCAAATCTCGTACATCCTTCCTTATGCGCTACGTCTGTTATCAATTCCTTTAGCTTATCGTAAGCCGCTTTTTCTTCTTCACTCAGATGGCTTCTCGCAACCGTACCGTAGGTGGCGATACCCTCATCTCCATACAGCTGCTTCCATGCGTAGTCCTCAAACAGCTCATCGTTATCCCACTCTTCCGAAAACTCCGATTCCAGCTCTATGGTCTCCGTTGGAAGCTCCACTTCTGCCGGCGCTTCCTGAAGCTCTGATAACACCCCCCCAGCGCCGTTTTCTGACGTTGAGTCTGCGACTGCTCCCGCTTCTTCCGCGTTCCCGGATGTCTCCGGCGCATTCGCATCCTTTCCGCTCTGCGCGTTCTCTGCCGCTTCCGGATTCTTCACCTCTTCGCTCGTTTCCGTTTTCACAGCCGGCGTTTCTTCCTTATCTTTCGCGTCCCCGGATGTCCCCGCTTCCGCCACCGGAAGAGTCTGCTCCTCCGCGCCCTTAGCTGCTTCCGCCAGCACCGTCGCATCCACGCTGCCCACGACCATCGCAGCCGTCAGCAGAATCGCCAGCCATCTTGTTCCACGATTTCCTCGCAAGTGTTTTCTCATATCCCCGCTCCTTTGTGTGTGATTCTGTAAAAACATTACTCATATATTAACATATTTTTCTTCCCTGCATCACAAATTGGAGCGAATTGCACATATATGGCGTGAAATGTAATATTCTGTCCCAAAACCGAAAAATCTCCCACCCTTTGAGCTGCCTCAGAGGATGGGAGATTCCAACTTCATTTTATTTAACACTGCTTCACATAGAGTTCTGACAATTCTTCCGCTGTCTTATCCGGGTATTTTTCGACCAAATCATACAACGGGCGGATGACCTCAACATCTTCTTCCAATTCATCCGCAATCTGAACCAGGGATTTACCCTTCGCACGCTTCTTTTGAATCATAGAAAACATATTTCCCGCACGACCTTCCGCACGGCCTTCCGCTCTTTGATATTCCCTCTCTTCCTGTTCATCATACTCTGTCAGTATCATCCTGCACACCTCCGTTCCATATTTTGTCAGGATATCTGCCAGTACTCCTCTGTCAATGCACCGCCTGATACTAATCTCTGTCGCTTCCTCCAGGGACCAGCCTTCATCCATTTTCCAGCGGATTTGCCCGATGAAATACGCGTAATCCGATAATCTCCGGCATTTCCGCATCATGTCATTGTTTCGACCTGCATTGATGTTCAATACTGTTGCCTTGCATTCCAGACAGGGTTCTCCTTCCTCCCGATCCGGTTTTAAAAAACAATCCGAAAGCTTCATCTCCACCCGATCCGGCATATCCCTTGTACCATTATAAAATACCACATACTTGGGAAATGGAACCATCACGCGCTTCTTTTCATCTGTCAGCTTTATGTTCTTCCTGTTCAGATATTGCTGATACAGTTCTGAAAAATAGAAAAATCCCCGGAGCGGCATATTTTCATTCCAGGTACTCTGATGCTCGTACAGATTCATGACAACGCCAAACATAAAGGACAAATCATTTTTCATACTGAGATAAATCACGTCCTCAATGGTGGTAATCTCCAGATCTTCTGCGTTCTCATAATCTGTCCCATTCACGGCATTATACAAATCCAGCAGATCCTCTTTATCCTTGAAAATAAGTCGGAACAGACGATCCTTATGCTCCCTCTGTACTGCTTTTCTGGTTCCCTGACTGCCGCCGCGCTTCCGGCGTTTTGACTTGGCACTCGTCCGGTTATTCATTGCTATTCTCTCCTTTTCATTATACGTTTTCTTTCTCCTTCCTGCAAGGGCATAAAATAGCCGTTTTATACTTGGTTTTTACATACTTCGCCCTTGGGCGTACTTTGGGTGTGTTGATTTCGAACTGAAATCCAGACCTTTATCTTTCGTGAACAGCGTCGGAAGAACCCGCGCTGCATATCGTGTAAAAAAATAACAGTGCCGACCGGATTCGCGCTTGTTTTACGCTGCATCCCCTTTATCGGCACTGTTATTTTACCAATTTATACCAATTTTGACAAGAACTTTCTCTGCAAATTAGTCTTCTTTTTCTTCCTTCTCATCCTTCACAACGGCGATATGCACATCCGCCAACTGCTTCGGATCTACGGTGGCCGGAGCGCCCATCATCACATCCTGTGCCGTCTTATTCATCGGGAACGGAATGATCTCGCGGATGCTCTCCTCGCCTGCCAGCAGCATGACCATACGGTCTACGCCGGGAGCGATGCCTGCATGGGGCGGAGCTCCGTAGCAGAATGCGTTGTACATGGCCGGGAACTTGGCTTTCACGTCGTCCTCGCCCAGGCCTACCAGCTCGAAGGCCTTGACCATGATCTCCGGATCGTGGTTACGCACTGCACCGGAGGACAGCTCTACGCCGTTGCAGACCAGATCGTACTGGTATGCGTAGATCTCCAGAGGATCCTTCTCCTCCAGATCCTTCATGCCGCCCTGAGGCATAGAGAACGGGTTGTGGCAGAATTCCAGCTCGCCGGACTCCTCGCCA
>ERZ827088.513-NODE-513-length-56791-cov-4.887690_pt1 | contig 56791 bp, 47 predicted proteins | sample MGYA00519922_ERZ827088 | MGnify/ENA primary metagenome ERZ827088 (study PRJEB31778, sample SAMEA3449254) | human gut metagenome | biome: human gut; feature: human-associated habitat; material: faeces | place: United Kingdom | collected 2010/2012 ...
CGTGAGACAGTTCGGTCTCTATCTATCGTGGGCGCAGGAAATTTGCGTGGTTCTGGCACTAGTACGAGAGGACCGTGCCGGACAGACCTCTGGTGAACCAGTTGTGCCGCCAGGCGCACCGCTGGGTATCCACGTCTGGTGAGGATAAGCGCTGAAAGCATCTAAGTGCGAAGCCCTCCACAAGATGAGATTTCCCTGAGGGTCGTCAAAGACGATGACGTAGATAGGATGCAGGTGTAAAGATGGCGACATCAAAGCCGAGCATTACTAATAGCCCGAGACTTCCGGACTTGCAAGTGGTATTGCTGGTTCTTGTGTATGTGTGCGGCGTGTATCCTGTACAAAGACAGGAAAAGATACAAAAGAAAAGAAATTAAGGTGGTTATAGCGCGAAGGTCCCACCTCTTCCCATTCCGAACAGAGAAGTTAAGCTTCGCCACGCCGATGGTACTGCGCAAGTGGGAGAGTAGGTAGCCGCCGTTTTGACGGAGTCCTCCGGAGTTCAGCGATGAGCTTTCGGGGGACTCCTTTTTTTGTGCCCCTGCCCCACCATGGGTGCGGGGAGCCGGGGACATCACGGCCGGCAACTCTTTCCTTATAAGTCCGGCCATCTAACAACAATCCAATGCATCCCAATCATACCCTGCATAAGTTACTACGGGTCATTTTTCCCGAAATTTTAATGGAGCATTTCGAAATCTCTGTTGGCATGACGACTCCGTCAAAATCGAAGTCTGGCTTGATGAAAGGATGCTATCTGGAGTCCTCAGATTACAAGAGCGGAAGCGTGATAGCACATGGTTTTACAGATGAGAAAATTATTCAGTACTTTCCCTTTCGCGGCAAACCGGTTTATCTGCACAAGACGTCGCCGCCGGTATGACAAAGCCAATAGGGAAACGTTTTCCTATACCTACGATGACCTTACGGCCGAAGGGAAGAAACTCACTCCTGAGTTCGAAAATCCGTTGACCCTATAAACTCCCATTTTATAGATAACAAAAAAAGTCGAGCTTGAAAAACTCGACTTTTTTTGTTTGTGGGCGCTGAGGGATTCGAACCCCCGACCCTCTGCTTGTAAGGCAGACGCTCTGAACCAGCTGAGCTAAGCGCCCGAAAGGTCTTTTGTTTCAAAAGCGATGCAAAGGTAGTGCTTTATTTGAAATCTGCAAAATATTGGGCAATTTTTTTATTGTCTTATTAAAATCTTTCTTTTCGATGGACTTCCTCTGCATCGTCCTGAGGGCGGCAGGGCGGGCTATTAAGGCTGGCCGGACACGCCTTCCTTTCGGCGCGAGCACGGCCTCCTTTCCGTGGTCGGCCGGAAAGGAGGCCGTCCCTGGGCGGAATTCTATGGGTAGCTTGGCGCAGGTCAAGGCTTGGGGCTGCCCGAACCGGCGTTTCCGCCTTTGTGGCTTGTTCCCCGGGACATGGCTTTGGGGTGCATGAAGGAGAGGACCGGTGTTGCGAGTTTACGTTTCAGGTCTGTCAGAAATTGCCGACAGGCATGGTTTGAAGTCCGTACATTGCACCTTTTTAGCCGTATGCCTGCCGGTTGGCCTTGCCCTGTTGGGCGGAGATGAAGTAAAAAGCTGTAACTCCGTTATTTTTTATTAGAAAAAGAGGATAATCCTAATCTATATCTTGCAAAATTCCTAACTTTGCATGAAAATCGCTAAATCTATTATTAAATGTCTGCAACAAAGAAGATAAAAACTGCATTGGTATCAGTTTACCACAAAGAAGGGCTGGATGAAATCTTGGCCAAACTTCACGAAGAAGGTGTTGAGTTCCTTTCCACGGGTGGCACACGCCAGTTCATCGAATCGTTGGGTTTTCCCTGCAAGGCTGTGGAGGACTTGACTAGTTATCCGTCCATCTTGGGCGGACGGGTGAAGACACTTCATCCGAAAGTCTTCGGCGGTATTCTCGCACGCCGTGAAGAAGAGGGTGACAGAGCCCAGATGGCCGAGTATGCCATTCCGGAAATCGATTTGGTGATTGTGGACCTTTATCCCTTTGAGGAGACCGTGGCTTCGGGCGCCGGTGAGCAGGCCATTATCGAGAAGATTGACATAGGCGGCATTTCCCTGATCCGGGCGGGTGCGAAAAACTACCGCGACGTGGTCATCGTGGCCAGCCAGGCACAATATAAACCTTTGCGCGACATCTTGATGGAGCGTGGTGCATGCACGGAACTTGAAGAACGCCGTTGGTTTGCGAAAGAGGCTTTTGCCGTTTCTTCGCACTATGATTCGGCCATTTTCAACTACTTTGACGGAGATGATTTCTCTGCCTTCCGCTGTGCCATGGATGATTCCAAGCAGTTGCGTTACGGGGAGAATCCTCATCAGCGCGGCTATTTCTTTGGCAATCTGGAGGCTATGTTCGACCAGATTCACGGCAAGGAAATCTCTTACAACAACTTGCTTGACATCAATGCGGCTGTAGATTTGATTGACGAGTTTGACGAAATCACTTTCGCCATCCTCAAGCACAACAATGCTTGCGGACTGGCTTCGCGCCCGACGCTGCTCCAAGCATGGAAGGACGCGTTGGCCGGCGACCCTGTTTCGGCATTTGGCGGTGTGCTCATCACCAACGAATCGGTCGACAAGGCTACGGCTGAGGAAATCAACAAGATATTCTTCGAGGTCATCATTGCTCCTGACTATGACATGGATGCTTTGCAGATACTCGAACAGAAGAAGAACCGTATCATCCTCGTACGCAAGGATGTCGAGCTGCCTAAAAAGCAATTCCGCTCGCTGCTGAACGGCGTATTGGTGCAGGACCGCGACTTGAACATCGAGACCCGTGCTGACCTGAAGCAAGTGACTGAGAAGGCCGCGACCGAGGCCGAGATTGAAGACATGCTTTTCGCAAACAAAATCGTGAAGAACAGTAAGAGCAATTCCATCGTGTTGGCTAAAGACAAACAGTTGATTGCCAGCGGTGTGGGACAGACTTCGCGTGTGGATGCCCTGAAACAGGCCATCGAGAAGGCCCACAACTTTGGATTCGACCTTCACGGGGCTGTGATGGCGAGTGACGCATTCTTCCCCTTCGGTGACTGCGTGGAAATCGCTCAGAAAGAGGGTGTGACGGCTGTTATCCAACCGGGCGGCTCTATTCGTGACACTGAGTCTGTGGACTATTGCAACGCACACGGCGTGGCTATGGTGATGACCGGCGTACGTCATTTCAAACACTAAATACAAGGAAGAATGAAGGATGAAGAATGGAGGACGTCATCGCTTTTCATTCTTCGTTCTTCATTTTTTATTCAACAATAAAACGCTGAAATAAAGATTATGGGATTGTTCTCATTTACGCAAGAGATAGCCATGGACTTGGGCACGGCCAACACCATCATTATCAGCAATGACAAGATTGTGGTGGATGAGCCTTCAGTCGTGGCGCTGGACCGTCGCACGGAAAAGATGATAGCCGTGGGCGAGAAGGCAAAGATGATGTATGAAAAGGAAAATCCGCACATCCGCACTGTGCGCCCGTTGCGCAACGGCGTGATTGCCGACTTCAACGCGTGCGAACAGATGATGCGTGGACTGATAAAGAAGGTGAACACGGGACGCCGCCTGTTCTCACCCTCGCTGCGCATGGTCATCGGTGTGCCTTCGGGCAGTACGGAGGTCGAACTGCGTGCCGTACGCGATTCGGCAGAACATGCAGGCGGGCGTGACGTGTATCTCATTTTCGAACCCATGGCTGCTGCCATCGGCGTCGGGCTTGACGTGCAGGCTCCGGAAGGAAACATGGTGGTCGACATAGGTGGCGGTTCGACGGAGATTGCCGTCATCTCGCTGGGAGGCATCGTGACGAACAGTTCCATCCGCATTGCCGGTGACGACTTTACGGCTGACATCCAGGAATACATGAGCCGTCAGCACAATGTGAAGGTGAGTGAGCGTATGGCTGAGCGCATCAAGATAGCCGTGGGAGCTGCCTTGACCGACTTGGGTGACGATGCGCCGGAAGATTATACTGTCTACGGCCCGAACCGCATCACGGCGCTTCCGATGGAAGTCCCCGTCGGATACCAGGAAATCGCCCACTGCCTGGAGAAGTCCATCGCAAAGATAGAGACTGCCGTGCTGAATGCGTTGGAAAACACGCCGCCTGAGCTGTATGCCGACATCGTGCACAATGGCATCTATCTGGCCGGAGGAGGCGCGCTGCTTCGTGGACTGGACAAGCGTTTGACTGACAAGATAAACATACCTTTCCACATCGCGGAAGACCCCCTGTACAGTGTAGCCAAGGGAACGGGCATCGCCTTGAAGAACATAGACAAGTTTTCGTTCCTGATGCGATGAAATTCCTGTCGCTGTGCGTAACCTGCTTGACTTTCTGCTGAGGTATAGCCACTGCTTCCTGTTTGTCATACTGGAAGTGGTGTGCTTTGTGTTGTTGTTTCGCTTCAACAACTACCAGGGCAGTGTGTATTTCTCTTCTGCCAACTGGCTTTGCGGCACAGTGTATGAGATTTCGAGCAGCATAACGGGGTATTTTCACCTGAAGACGGTGAACGACGCACTGACCGACCGTAACCTGGACCTGGAACGTGAGGTCTCGTCTCTCCGGGCCGTGGTGGCGGAGCTGACACGCGATTCGAGCGCGGTGGACAGTCTGCAACAGGCAGCCTTGGGAGACTTCTGGCGTATAAAGGCACATGTGGTGAACAATACGCTTGACCGTGCGGACAATTTCATCACCATCGACAAGGGCCGTTCTGACAGCGTGCAGACCGAAATGGGGGTCGTGTGTGGAAATGGCGTGGTGGGTATCGTAGGCAAGACGACCTCTCATCATGCACTGGTCATTTCGCTGTTGAACAGCAAGTCGAACATCAGTTGCAAGATAAAAAGTAGCGGTTATTTCGGTTACCTGCGTTGGGACGGGACCGACGTGCGCTACACGTATCTGCACGATGTCCCCCGGCATGCGGAATGCCAGAAAGGAGACACCATCGTGACAAGCGGCTATTCGTCCATCTTTCCTGAAGGAATCATGGTCGGCGTGGTGGAAGACATCGAAGACTCGCATGACGGACTGTCCTATCTGTTGAAAGTGCGGCTGTCGACCGACTTCGGACGCTTGGACGACGTGCGTGTCATAGCCCGTGAAGGCATGGAGGAAATCGAAGAATTGACGAAAGAATACAGAAAGTGAAGGTCGAACAGATATGAATGTCTCTTACTGGAAACGCGGTTTATGGCTGTTGGCTCTGGTGCTGGTTCAGGTGCTGGTGCTCAATCAGATTCATATCGGTGGCTATGCCACGCCCTTTGCTTATGTCTATTTCATGCTGGTGCTCAACCGTGACGTGAAGCGCAATGTCCTTTTGCTTTTAGGCTTTTTTGTCGGGCTGGTGATTGATGTGTTTTCCAACACGCCGGGGATGCATGCTGCGGCCACCACATTGCTGGCCTTTGTCCGGCCTTGGCTGTTGACGCTCTTTGTGCCCCGCGACAGTGTGGATGATTGGGAGCCGGGCATCCGTTCGATGGGATTCGGCTCTTTTCTGGGGTATGCAGCCATGGCTGTGTTCCTTCATCACGCAGTGCTTCTCCTTCTGGACACGTTCTCGTTTTTTAGCTGGACGCTGTTGCTTTTGAAAGTGGTGTGCAGCACGGCATTGACTACCTTCTGCGTGATGATGATGGAAAGTGTCCGAAGGAAATGATGGTTTCATGTCCGCTCCGTGTGGATGAAGCGGGCGTAAAAGTTGGAGGCAATATATGCGTGATTATAATCTGGAGAAACGTAAGTTTGTGATAGCCGGTGTAGCCATAGCAATCGTGTTCGGCTACATCCTGCGGCTGTTCGCCTTGCAGATTATGAGCGATGATTACAAGAAGAATGCTGCCAGCAATGCTTTCCTGAATAAAGTGCAATACCCGGCCCGCGGGGCCATCTACGACCGGGAGGGCAGGCTGATGGTCTATAACCAGCCGGCCTATGACGTCATGGTGGTGATGCGTGAAGTGGAGCATTTGGACACCTTGGACTTCTGCCAGACACTGGGCATCACGAAAGAATATTTCATTAAGCGCATGGCTGACATCAAGAACCGGGCGTTGAACCCCGGATATTCCCGTTATACGGAGCAGGTGTTCATGAGCCAGCTTCCGGCTGAGGAGTTTGCCGTTTTCCAAGAGAAGCTGTTCCGTTTCCCCGGATTTTATGTGCAACGGCGCACGACGCGACAGTATACCTATGACGTGGCAGCCCATGTCCTGGGCGATGTGGCCGAAGTCTCCAAGCGTGACATCGAAGAGGATGATTACTACCGCAGCGGCGACTACATCGGCATCCAGGGGGTCGAGCGTTCCTACGAGAAGGAGCTTCGCGGCGAGAAAGGTGTGGAAATCCTGTTGCGCGACGCTCACGGGCGCATCCAAGGGCGCTACAAGGACGGTGCGCTGGACAAGCTGCCTGTCCCCGGGAAGAACCTGACGCTGGGGCTGGACGTCGAGCTGCAAGCGCTGGGCGAACGCCTGTTGGAAGGGAAGATTGGCAGCATTGTGGCTATCGAGCCATCCACGGGCGACATCCTCTGCATGGTGTCGGCTCCTTCCTACGACCCTCACCTGATGGTCGGACGCGACCGCGGCAAGCACCATCTGGAACTGTCACGCGACAAGTGGAAACCGCTCCTGAACCGGGCCGTGTCGGGCACATACCCTCCAGGGTCCACTTTCAAGACGACGCAGGCCCTGACCTTCATGCAGGAGGGCATCATTTCTCCCACGCAGACGCTCTATCCCTGCTATCACGGCTTTGTCTACCGAGGCTTGCGCGTCGGGTGTCACGCCCATCCCTCACCCCTTTCCCTGGTTCCGGCTTTGGCTACATCATGCAACGGCTATTTCTGCTGGGGACTTTATTATATGTTTGGCAACCGCACCAAGTATAAGACTGTGCAGGAGGCCATGACCACATGGAAGGACTACATGGTCTCGATGGGCTTCGGCTATCGTCTGGGAGTGGACATCCCGGGTGAACGCCGGGGGATGATTCCCAATGCGGCTTTTTACGACAAAGCCTATCGCGGCTCGTGGAACGGACTGACCGTCATCAGTATAGCCATCGGACAGGGCGAGGTGACGCTGACCCCGCTTCAGATTGCCAATCTGGGGGCGACCATCGCCAACCGTGGTTATTTCATCACGCCTCACGTCGTGCACTCCATCGAGGGTGGTGAGCTGGACAGCCTCTACCGCACGCGCCGTTACACGAAAGTCGAACCGCGCTATTATGAAGAAGTGGTGAAAGGCATGCGTCAGGCCGTGCTGGCCGGCACGTGCCGGGGAGCGAACATTCCCGGCATCGAGGTCTGCGGAAAGACGGGTACAGCCGAAAACCGCGGGCATGACCACTCGGCTTTCATGGGATTTGCGCCGATGGACAATCCGAAGATTGCCATTGCCGTCTATGTGGAAAACGGCGGCTTCGGAGCGGTCTACGGAGTGCCTATCGGCAAATTGATGATGGAAAAATACCTGAAAGGAGAGCTTTCGCCCGAAAGTGAAGAGCTGGCTTCCCAGATTCAGGCAAGACGCATATTCTACGATGATCAGGAACGTTAGGTTATATAAATCGGTCGACTGGGTAATCATATTGCTCTATCTGGCATTGGTTATCTGCGGATGGTTCAGCGTGTGCGGAGCCAGCTACACCTATGGCGAACCGGAATTCCTGGGACTGGACACCCGTGCCGGGAAACAACTGCTCTGGATAGGCTGTTCGCTGGGCATCGGGTTTGTCCTCCTGATGTTGGAGGAGAAGCTCTATGAGATGCTGGCCTACGTCATCTATGGCCTGATTATACTCTTGCTGATAGCGACGCTGTTTGTGGCCCCTGACATCAAAGGCTCCCATTCCTGGATACGCCTGGGCGGGGGCATCAACCTGCAACCGGCCGAGTTTGCCAAGGCTGCCACGGCCCTGGCCCTGGCCAAGTACATGAGTGCTTACACCTTTTCCTTGCACCGCACGCGCGACTTTCTGTGTGTCGTGGGCCTGATACTCTTGCCTTTGTGCATCATCATCTTGCAGAAGGAGACGGGTTCGGCGCTGGTGTTCCTGTCGTTTTTCCTGATGCTCTATCGGGAAGGCATGTCCGGAGCGTTTCTCTTTTCGGGCGTTTGTGCCGTGGTCTATTTCATCGTGGGCATCCGCTTTTCCGACGTCATGCTGTGGAATATGCCGGCCCCTGTGGGTAAATTTGTCGTGATGCTTCTCATCCAGGTCTGCACGGCCGGGATGGTCGGGGTGTACACGCACCGCACGGTGGTGGTCCGCTGGATGCTGGGATGCAGCTTGGGGCTTACGTTGCTGGCTTTGCTGTTTTCAGCCTATGTTATACCGTTTGACATCACCTGGGTACAGCTTGGCGTGTGCGTCGGGTTGATGGTGACGTTGTGTGTCCTGTGGCTGCGCGAGCGGATGAACAATTTTGCCTACATTGCCCTGTTCACACTTGGTTCGCTGGCTTTCTTTTATTCCAGCGACTTTGTGTTTGCCAAGGTGCTCCAGCCCCACCAGAAAGCGCGTATCGAAGTGGTGCTGGGCATGAAGGAAGATTTGTCGGGAGTGGGTTACAATGTGAACCAGTCGAAGATAGCCATCGGTTCCGGCGGGCTGACGGGCAAGGGATTTCTGAACGGGACGCAGACCAAGCTGGAATACGTCCCCGAACAGGACACGGACTTCATCTTCTGCACCGTGGGCGAGGAGCAGGGGTTCATCGGCGCTTCGGTCGTGCTGTTGCTGTTTCTGGCATTCATCCTCCGCCTGTTGGTGCTTGCCGAGCGACAGAGCAGCCGTTTCGGCCGCGTCTACGGCTATTCGCTGGTGAGCATTTTCCTCTTTCACTTGTTCATCAATGTCGGTATGGTGCTGGGGCTGACACCGGTCATCGGCATTCCGTTGCCGTTCTTCAGTTATGGAGGCTCCTCGCTGTGGGGCTTCACCATCCTTTTGTTTGTTTTCATCCGCATCGACGCGGGGCGGAAACGGACGTAAGGAGAGGGCGAAAATGCCCTTTTCTTTGCGGCTTTGCGCCCTGTTAAGGGTAGCCGACCACGGAATAGACTCCGCCCGGCCTTACCTTCCTTTCCGTGGTCGGGCGGAGTCCAGGGTCGCTTTTTCAAGAATGTATGGGGTTATTCCGTCGGATGCTGTGTGGGAGTCAGCCGGATGCCGACGTCGGAAATGCCTTCCAGCAGGCGGTCTTTCATGAAAGGGGCGATTTTGAAGGTCGGTGCTGAGCCTTCATGCAGCGTGATGTCAGGCAGGGGAAAACTTTTCTGGTATAGGTCGTTGATGCCTGCGCCGTCGAAGTGGCCGTGCTTGTCGACCAGCATGCACTCCACAGTGTCTGTGCGGAAGGTGAGTGAGTCGGCCGTGTTGTGGCTGACGAGCAGCCACAGCGAGCAGTAGGGGTAGTCGCCCCTGTGACGTATTTCGAGCGTAGCGCGGCAGGGTCGTGTCCCAGTCTGCCGGGGGAGGGAGAAGTAGAGCGTGTCGCCCCGTTTCCAACCTTCATCCGGCAGTGTCTGGAATGCGTGGTAGCCTTCCGGAGCGTGGCAAGCTGCTGCCAGCAGGATGATTGCCGGCAGCAGGATGGTTTTTTTCAACGAATGTGTCAGGCAGGCCATTTATTGAGGGTTGGCGTTGTTTTTAGGTTGGGGAGCCGGATTGGCCTGTTGCTTTTTGCCGGGCTCTTGGGGAGGACGGTTTCCTTTGTTGTTGCGCTTTCTGGGCGTGTTGTTCTTCTTTGCTTCAGCCGGTTGCTGTCCTTTCTCCTGTCCTTTTTCTTGGTTTTTGTTTTTGTTTTCGGGCTGTGATTTCTTGGACTCGGTTTTTCGGTTGTCCGGTTGTTGTGCGGCTGCTTTCTTTGCTTCTTCGTTGTTGGCAGGCTGTCCTTGTCCGCTTTTCTTCTTTTTCTTGTTCTTTTTTGTTTTGTCGAAGCGTGTCACGCTTTCCTGTTCCAACAGGTCGACAGGCCGTTTGGGTTCGCTGGTGTGCGCTTCCTCCAGCAGGCTGTCGGGCTTGATGCCGTTGCGGTTCATGTTGATGACTTCAAAGGCCCGTCTTCCAGTGATGGTCACCAGGTTGGCTGCAAAGTTCTTGTCGGTGGAGTATGAGACCTGTCCTTTGAGGATGTCTGCTTTGAAGTAATAGAATGTCGCGTCCTTGGTTTCCAGTGTGATTTCGCGTGAGGGCATTCGCTTGGTACATTCCACGTAGGCATCCACTTCGTAATTCAGGCAGCATTTGAGTTTGGCGCATTGTCCGGCCAGTTTTTGGGGATTGAGTGAGATGTCTTGGATACGGGCTGCATTGGTCGAGACAGAGACAAAGTTGGTCATCCAGGTGGCGCAGCACAATTCCCGTCCGCAGGGACCGATACCTCCTATGCGTCCGGCTTCTTGGCGTGCTCCGATTTGCTTCATCTCGATGCGCACGTGGAAGGCTTCGGCCAGCACCTTGATGAGTTGGCGGAAGTCCACACGCTCGTCTGCGATGTAGTAGAATATGGCTTTGTTGCCGTCTCCCTGGTATTCCACGTCGCCGATTTTCATGTTCAGCTTCAGCCGCGCGGCGATTTGGCGCGAGCGTATCATGGTGTCGTGTTCCTTGGCCTTTGCTTCTGCGTATTTTTCCAGGTCGACAGGCTTGGCTTTCCGATAGATGCGGCGTATTTCAGCGTCCGGTTTCAGATTGGCTTTTTTCATCTGGAGCGGGACGAGGCGTCCGGTGAGTGTCACGGTGCCGATGTCGTGCCCGGGACTGGCTTCGACGGCCACGATGTCGCCTTTCTCCAATTTCAGCTTGTTGCTGTTCTTGTAGTATCCCTTGCGGGTGTTCTTGAATTGCACTTCGACCATGTCGCCGGCTTCTTCTCCCGCAGGGATGTCGGCCAGCCAGTCATAAGTGTTCAGTTTGTTATCTTGTCGGCCGCATCCTTTGGCTGATAGCCTTCCGCTGCCGTTGGTAAGTTTGAAATCCATAGTGTTTGAGTTTTTATCTGGTCGTTGGGGCAGGGTCTGTCGACAGTCCCGGCCCTTGTCACTGTATTAATAGTACAATCATTTTCAGGGCGAAGTCAAAGAACACCATACGCGGGTTTACGTTCTGCTCGATGTGTGCTTGGGCTTCGCTCAGTTCGTCGGCAATGCCGATGACATTGCGTTCATTGATGAACGGCGCGAAGCGCACGGCAAAGTTGGCTTCGTCGCGGTTCATGTAGTTCAGTTCCCGTCTGTGGAAGTTGGAGATGAAGTTTTCGCGCACCATGCGCTGGCAGTAGGCCAGGAAATTCTTCTGGCGTTCGCGGCCCATCGTGGCCACCGTCTCGCTCCAATCCTTCATGTCTTTCACCTTGCGCTGGTAAGCCAGTCGCATCAGGCTGACGAACAACTCGAAGAATAGGAGGTTGTCATCGCCTCGGTGGATGATTTCCAGTGCTTGCAGGTAACTGCCGTTGGCTAGGCGGGCTGTCTCCGCAGCGTCGGACGGCTGCAAGCCGAACTGTCGGGAGAGCGCCGTGCTTATCTCGCTGTCGCCGAGTCGGGGGACGTTGACACGCTGCGTGCGGCTCAGGATGGTGGGGAGTATGCGGTCAGGCTCTTCGCTGACAAGCAGGAACACCGTCAGTGCGGGGGGCTCTTCGAGCAGTTTGAGTAGTTTGTTGGCACACTCCACTTTCATCTTTTCCGGCAGCCAAAGGACGACCACTTTGTAGCCTCCTTCGCTTGATTTCAGGCTGAGCTTGCGCGTCAGTTCGTCACTTTCCTTGACGAAGATTTGTGCCTGCTGGTTTTCGGCGCCCATAGCGTCGAGCCAGTGGTTCAGGCCGAAGTAGGGGGTGGAGATGGCCAGTTCGCGCCATTCGCGGATGTAATCGTCGGACACCGTGTCGCCTCCGCCTTTCCGCTTCACTACGGGAAAGACGAAATGCAGGTCAGGATGCGCCAGCTTGTTCAGCTTCACGCAGGAGGGACACGTGCCGCATGCGTCGGTCTCACCGCGATGAGTGCACAGCAGGAAGCGTGCGTAGGCGATGGCCAGCGGGAGTGCGCCGGAACCTTCCGGCCCGGCAAACAGTTGGGCATGGGGGACACGTCCTTCGTGCAGCTCGAGACGAAGCCGTTCCTTGACCTGTTCTTGTCCGATGATGTCCTTGAAAAACATAGGCGTCAGAAGATTTGCTTGGCCACTTCGTGAATGCTCTTGACGGCTGACACCGTGTAGAAATGGATGCTCGGCACGCCTGCTGCGATAAGCTCCCGGCATTGGGACACGCACCACTCGATGCCCAGGGCCGCAGCTTCTTCGTCGGTCTTGCAGCGGGCTGCCTCGGAGGAGAGGGGTTCCGGGATGTCCACTTTGAAGGTCTTGGGCACCATGTTGAGCTGTGACAGTTTCGTGAAAGGCTTGATGCCGGGGATGATGGGCACGTTGATGCCTGCCTCCCGCACGCGTTTCACGAAATCAAAATACTTGCGGTTGTCGTAAAAGAGCTGGGTCACGGCGTATTCCGCTCCCGCTTCGATTTTCTTTTTCAGCCAGTAGATGTCCGACTCCATGTTGGGGGCTTCTTCATGCTTTTCCGGATAGCAGGCCACTCCGTAGTGGAACGGCGTCTTGGTCACTTCTGCCGGCGAACCGTCGACGAACAGCCCGCGGTTGAAATCGTTGATCTGCGCTTCCAGCTCGACGGCATGCGAATAGCCGTCGTGTTCGGGCACGAATATGCTTTCGTGCTTGGCTTTGTCGCCACGCAGCACGAGCAGGTCCGTGATGCCGAGAAACTGAAGGTCGAGCAGGACATATTCGGTCTCCTCGCGTGTGAAGCCGCTGCACAGGATGTGGGGGACGACGGTGATGTTATACTTGTTCTGGATGGCTGCTGCCACGGCCACCGTCCCCGGACGCCGGCGCAGGCGGTTGCGCTGGAAAAGGCCGCCGCCCAAGTCCTTGTAGACGTATTCGCTGCGATGGGTGGTGATGTTGATGTATTTAGGGTCAAACTCGCGGAGGGTGTCGATGGTTTGATAGAGCGTGTCAATGCCCTTTCCTTTCAGCGGGGGAAGAATCTCGAAGGAAAAGGCCGTCTTGTCGGTGCTTGTAATCAAATCAATAACTTTCATGCGTTGTCGATAGGCTTTTATGTTTGTTAGTAAAAGGCAAAGATAACGATATTTTGCGAGAATGTCCTTTGCACGCGGTGCAATGTTCACACCTGACTGCGCATCTTCACGATTTCCTCCGCTTTCCGGCGCAGGTCTTTTCTCTCTTCGCCGGTCATCGGCTGAAACGGGATTATCGTCCGACCGTCGCGGTCGATGTAGGCATAGACGTTCACTTCGTCGTTGGGCTCGGCTCCGAAACCGTCTTCGTCTGCGAAGTAGAGGCCGTCGGGATAGGCCGTCCAATGCACGAGCGCCACACCGTTTTGGTAAGCCTCGATGTTGAAGCGGAATTTTGCATAGAGGTCATGCACATACTCCACGTTCTCCAGCTGGTCCACTTTCTCGAAGTCGATGTCGTCCGCGCTGAAATGCACCAAGTTGCCGTAGGCGTCAAGAATCCTCCAGGCACGCTTCGCCCGGTCGTCCATCAGGTATTGCGCCCGGTTGTTGTCGTTGCAGGCATAGGTTATGTCTTCGCCCAAGGGGTAATAGGTCCTGATTTCCGAGACGGCATAGTTCCTGTCAAGATAGTGGAAAGCGTCGGCGCGGTCGGCGTCCAGTTGCTTATAGAGCTCGATGGCTTTTTCCAGGCTTTGCACATCGAGCGGATGGGAGGTGGATTCTTTTGTCATGATGTAAGATTTTTGGTTTGTCCAAAAATAAGCATTCGGGGCGAAAACAGAAAGACTTTCGGGGCTTTTTCTGCGGCCCGGCGCAAAGATTGCAGTTGCGAGGACAGGCATTTCGTACGAAAAGCCTACCTTTGTGCAGACGAATGACTAACTTATCTTTAACTGACAATATGAAGACTATACACACACGGGTGATTACGTTTTCACCCACTCACACTTCGCTGAAAATAGCACGTGCCGTCGCACGTGGATGTCAGGCTGCGCCGGCTGAAGAGCTTGACCTGACCTGCCGCCAGCTGCGCGACACCGTCCGCCTCGGCAGCGACTGCCTGGCCGTCATCGCCGTGCCGGTGTATGCCGGACGTGTGGCCCCCCTGGCCTTGCAACGGCTGAAAAACGTTCGGGGAGAGCAGACGCCCGCCGTCTTGCTGGTCGTCTACGGAAACCGTGATTATGAGGACGCACTTGTCGAACTGCGTGACGCGATGACGTCGCAGGGCTTCGTGCCTGTGGCCGCAGGCGCTTTCGTCGGCGAACATTCTTACAGTCGCCCCGGCATGCCCATTGCCGAGGGACGTCCGGATGAGGCTGACTTGCAGCTGGCCGAGGAGTTCGGGCGCAGTGCACGCCACAAGTTGGACGCGGCCGGCGGGGTGGAAGCCTTAGCTCCTTTCTACATCAAGGGCAACGTGCCCTATCGCGAAGTGGGCAAGCCCACGCCGCAGGCTCCCGTGTGGCATGAGAACGACTGCACGGGATGCGGGACCTGTGTCGACTGTTGTCCCACGATGTCTATCCGCATGACCGATGAGGGCGAGGTGCAGACCGAACCTTCGACCTGCATCAAGTGTTGTGCCTGTGTGAAGGCTTGCCCTGCCGGGGCATTGACCTTCGACACTCCCTATACGGCCATGCTTCACGCCAAGTTCAGCGCACGGCGCGAACCGGAGGAGTTCATGTAAGAACGGTATATTTATGCACTTTTAACATCGCTTTTTTCGCCCCTCCCCGGCAGATGACGGGAAAAATTCGTTTTTGGGGTGCACAGGATTTAGCTTATAAGACAGCTTGTGAGGTGATTTTCTCGTCTATCGAACGCGGATATTCCTTGCAAGCTGTCTTTTTTATGCCAAATGAAGCCTTTTGTGGTGCATGTTGTTTTCTGGATTTTGTTGCAGTGAAGGCCTGAAATAGCGCGGACAGGCGGCTTGAACGTGCGGTTTTTGGGACGAAAAAGCACCGTGTGAAGACTTCGTCGGGTGCGATAGGAAGGCGTGCCCGGGCGCACTCCTTTCCGTCCCTGCGCGGCCTCCTTTCCGCCCGCGGGCCGGAAGGAAGCGGAAGCGCGTGGCGGTGCATAAACATGCGGATAGGTATGCATGTCGCGTGTCGGTGGAGGAATATCGTGGGAATTGCGTATATTTGTGCAATGAATGCAAAAATGAAACGAATCAATTAAAACCGTACAGACTATATGATAAAGCTGATTTCATGGAATGTCAACGGGCTTCGCGCCTGTTGCGACAAAGGTTTCCGCGAGACCTTTCAGGCACTCGATGCCGATTTTTTCTGCCTTCAGGAGACCAAGATGCAGGAGGGACAACTCGACCTCTCGTTTGACGGATACGAGTCTTACTGGAACTATGCCGAGAAGAAAGGCTATTCGGGCACGGCCATCTTCACGCGCCGCAAACCTCTCAGCGTGACCTACGGGCTCGACATCGAGGAGCACGACCGTGAGGGACGCGTCATCACGCTGGAGATGGACGACTTCTTCCTCGTGACCGTCTACACGCCCAATTCGCAGGACGGCCTCCGTCGCCTGGACTACCGCATGACGTGGGAGGACGCCTTCCGCGACTATCTCCTGCGGCTCGACGCCCGCAAGCCCGTCATCGTCTGCGGCGACATGAACGTCGCCCATCAGGAAATCGACCTGAAGAACCCGAAAAGCAACCGCAAGAATGCAGGCTTCACCGATGAGGAGCGTGCCAAGTTCCAGCAACTGCTCGACGCAGGTTTCACCGACACGTTCCGTTACTTCTATCCTGACCAGACAGACATCTATTCCTGGTGGTCCTACCGCTTCAAGGCCCGCGAGAAGAACGCCGGCTGGCGCATCGACTATTTCGTCGTCTCCAACCGCCTGCGCGAGCGTCTCGCCGGAGCGAAGATTCACACCGAGATTCTCGGGTCGGACCATTGCCCGGTGGAAGTGACGCTGAAGTAAAAAAGAAAGCCCAGCCCCTCCCACCTCCCCCCGAAGGGGGAGGCTTTTTTTGTGCGTGTTAGCCAAAGGTGCAGGGCAAATTGCGGGCAATGCGGAATCTTTTGTGTACATTTGCTGGCAAACATTAACCTTTAAAATCATACCGTTATGAAAAGATGTATCACGATTTTTCTGTTCTTGCTCGCCGTAGCAGGGCTGCGGGCGCAAACGCCGGACATTTCAAATTGCCGGATGGTGAAAGTTATGGCTTTGCTAAATGAAGTTGACAATAAGAAATATGATGATGTAGACAATCCCGTTATATTGAATTTTACTCTTTGTTATGGTGCTAAAAGTTCCGGTTATGCTTCTGATGATTATATTTATTTGTTAGGCGATAACTCCGCTACGTGGAATCATTACGGTTGCAGGGGGTTTATGGATATGCCCACGAGGGTAAAAAGTGAATCTTCATTATTGGACGACGGTACGAGGATGATTCAGTATCTCTTTTGGGGAGATAAATTCTGTCTAGACTTTGTAATGGCAGAGCCTGCAAATAAAGATATTATTCAAGGTTCGGATAATGGTGTGGTAATAAGCAATGGTGTTGACAAGATTGTTAGTTATCAGATTGGATCATGTGATTTTTATGATATTTCCACTGGCCAAGAACGCTTAGTGCTAAAGGAATATTATCCTTTGGACTATAACTACAATGAAAGTTTGTTTTATACGTTTATAAACAACATGTACGAATACTACCGTTAACACGCCCCGGCCTTAAGCCGCAGAGAAAAACAACGCGGGTGATGCAGAAATGGAACTGCATCACCCGCGTTTCGTATAGAAGCCTCCCCTTCGGGGGAGGTTTGGAGGGGCCTGGATTTGGAGGGCCCGGATTTGGAGGGCTGTTTACTTCATCTCCAAGTATTGAATCTTATCTTGGTCACCATAGTCGAGGTTCTCGCCGGCCATACCCCAGATGAACATGTAGTTGCTCGTTCCGGCAGCGGCGTGGATGGACCATTCGGGCGACATGATGGCCTGCTCGTTGTGCAACCACACGAGGCGTTCTTCCTGCGGCTCGCCCATGAGGTGGCAGATGGCATTGCCTTCAGGCACGTTGAAATAGAAGTAAGCCTCGATGCGGCGGCTGTGGATGTGAGGCGGCATGGTGTTCCACACGCTGCCCGGCTTCAGCTCCGTCAAGCCCATTTGCAGTTGGCACGGGCCTTCTTCCAGCACGTTGTTGACGATGAGCTGGTTGATGACACGGTCGTTGCTTTCTTCCATCTTGCCGGCAGCCATGCTGTTGGCCTTGAGTGAGCCTTTGCGTCCGTCGATGGTAATCCACTGCGTCTTGTATTCCTTGTGTGCGGTGGCTGAATTGAGATAGAAGCGTGCCGGGTTGGAAGCGTCTTTGCTCTTGAACTTCACTTCCTTGTTGCCACGGCCGACATAGAGGGCTTCTTTGAATTTCAGTTCATATTCTTTTCCGTCTACGCTCACGATGCCGTCACCGCCCACGTTGATGACGCCCAGCTCGCGTCCGAAGAGGAAGTAAGGTGCCTTCAGCGGGTCGATGGTCTCCAGCACGAGTTCCTTGGTGGCAGGCACCGCGCCTCCGAATATGAAGCGGTCATACATGGAGTAGGTCAGGTTGATTTCATCATTGACCATCACCTTGTCCATGACAAATGCGCTGCGCAGGCGCTCCGTGTCGTAGTGTTTCACGTCCATCGGGTTGCACGCCGTCTGGATTTTGTAGTTCACTTGGGCCGAACCGCTCAGGGCGGCTACACCCATCAGAATGGCAAGTGTTAATCTTTTCATAGTCGTATGTATTTATCAGTGTTTATTTGTTTTCATGTTTGGATGCTTTGATGATGCGCACGCGGTTGAGGTACATCATGCCCATGGTGAAGAGCACGAGTATGCCTGCGCCGATATACTTGAAGCTGTACGTCAGGTGGAAGATAATCCAGGAGAAGATGCTCGAAGCGAAGTCGAGTGCGCCGCCTTGGAATCCTTCAGGAATGCGCACGGCAGCGTCTTCTGGATTCTTAAGGGATACGTCGGTGGCTGCTGTGGTGAAATATGGAGCCAGGTTGGTCACGAAGTAAAGTCCGACGATGAGTGCGACCAGTCCGACGATGAATGTCTTCAGCACGTTACCCTTCGTGATGGGAAGGACGGCCGGGAACAAGTAGAACATGCCGGCCAGCGAAGCCAACGGCAGGAACTGGTTGCCCGGAAGGATGACGGAGAGGAACAGCACCACGGGGATGAGCAGGAGGGACACGACGAGTGTCGTCGGGTGACCGATGACGAGCGCGGGACTCATGCCGATGTTCAGTCCGGCACTGTTTTTGAACTTGCGTGCGATGAGCTCGCGGGTAGCGTCTGAGATGGGTTTCAGACCTTCGATGAAGAGGCTGGTGATGCGCGGGATAAGCTCCATGACGGCTCCCATCTTGATGCCCAGGCCGAGGATGGAGGGAATGTTGTTGACGAGTTCCTTGCTGTCCTTGCAAGCCAGTGCGCCGATGGCACAGCCCACGATGACGCCGAGGAAGAGCGGTTCACCCATGATGCCGAATTTCTTCTTCATGCCTTCGGCGTCAATGTTCAGTTTGTCGAAGCCCGGAATCTTGTCGAGAATCTTGTTGATAACGACCGCGAAGGGCACAAAGCCTTGGCAGAACGGCTGCGGGATGGAGATGCCGTCCATGCCGTCGTAGTATTTCTGGAACTTGTCAGCTGTCAGGTCTGCCATGATGAGGGTGATGATGTAGCAGATGACGGCTGCGAAGAAGCCCCACCAGATGTTGTCGGAGGCGAAGTAGACCACCGCGCCGATGAAAGCGAAGTGCCAGTAGTTCCACAAGTCGATGTTGACAGTCTTGGTGGTCTTGGTGAGGAGCATCACGATGTTCACTGCCAGGCAGACCGGGATGATGAAGGCACCGACAGACGTGTTGTAGGCCACAGAGGCTGCTGCGGGCCATCCCATGTCGAAGATACCCAGGCTCAGACCATAGATTTCTGTTACTTTTTTCAGGGGTTCTCCCAGGCTGTCGGTCAGCAATCCTGTGATGACGGATAGTCCTACGAAACCCACACCGACGAGTAGGCCACTCTTGAGAGCTTTTCCAAATTTGATTCCGATACACACACCGAGTATCGTAAAGATGATAGGCATCATGACGGCTGCCCCGAGACCGATAATGTAGCTGAATACTGCTTCCATGCTTAGTTATTTATTTAGGGTATTAGTTATCATGTTTTTCATCAGCCGCAAAATTAGTGCTTTTTCGTCACTTATAGGCTTTTCCGGGGCACAGATTATATGGTTTTTGCCCTCGAAACAGATGTTTTATCAGTTTTCAGCCCGATTTATCCCGAATCCGAACAGGGCGAAGTCTCCCAGGCAGGGGTCTCCGGGAAATGCTTCGGCCAACACTTGGGTGATACGTTGGGCATTGCGTAGGGAGAACGTGGGTTTTTCGATAAGTCCCAGTTCGTAGGCCATGCGGCAGACGTGCGTGTCGAGCGGGATGAGCAGCTCGGCAGGGGAGAACGTCGTCCAAATGCCGAAGTCCACGTCGCTTCCGGTACGAATCATCCAGCGCAGGAACATGTTCAATTTCTTTTGCGGACTCTGGGGCGACACGCCCAGGAAAGCACAAAGGCGTTCCATCGGAGTCCCCGAATAGTCAGCCAAGGCTTCTTCCAGGCTGTCATAGCGAGTATAAGCCGTATGCAGCCGTTCGAAGTAAAAACGGAAAGCGGAGTAAGACAGCATGCGGTAGAAGCTGTCTTGCCGGTTGGCCGGGAAATCCGTTTGCCACTGGCCGGAGAGGATGTATTCGTGGGGACAGTGCTGCATGAGTGCATCCAGTTCGTCGGCTTTCTTCAGGATTTGCTTGCGTGACCCGAAGCTGAGTATGGCTGTCAACAAGCCGCTCGTCTCGATGTCTTGCTTGCGGGCGTAGCGGTGCGGGAACTGCACGGGGTCGGTCGCGATGAAGCTGCGGCTGTGATAGCGTTGTGCCCACTGCCGGAGTTTGTTTTTGGTCTCTTCAGTCATGCCCTTAACCGATGTTGCCTTGCAGGATGTTCGCATCCGCCGTGACGAGCACCTTGTCGATACGCGCTCCGTCCATATCGACTATCTCGAAGTGGAAACCTTTCCAGTCGACTTGTTCTCCCGATTGCGGGATGTGTTCGAGCAGCTCGAGGATGAGGCCGCCCACGGTGCTGTAATTGCTGTCGCTGTCGTAGAGGTCTTCTTGGTCGAAGTAGGACAGGAAGTTGTAGAATGTGCACTGTCCGTCGACCAGCCAGCTGTCCGACTCGTTGCGTTTGATGATTTCCGGTTCGTCTGTGGTCCCTTCGATGGTGCCCACCAGTCCGCCGAGGATGTCTTTCAAGGTGATGATGCCTTGGAAACTGCCGAATTCGTCGCAGATGAATGCTTGGCTGAGGCGGTGCTCCTTCATCTGTTCCAGAGCTTTATAGACGCTCATGTTGTCGTGGAAATAAGTTGCCGGGCGCACCACTTCTTCAAGTTTGAATGCATTCTTCTGTCCGAAACGGAAGATGAGGTCTTTCAGGCCGACGATGCCCAGCGTGTTGTCAAACGTGCGGTCGATGACGGGATAAGTCTCATAGAGGTTTTCTTCCAGGATGGCTTTGATTTCCTCTTCGTTGTTGTGTATGTCGAGCGCTACGATGTCGGAGCGGTGGGTCATGAGCGAGCTGACCTTCAGGTCGCCCAAAAGGAATACGCGTTCGACGATGTCTTGTTCCACTTCCTGCACTTCACCATCTTCCTTGCCTTCTTGCACGATGGACTTGATTTCTTCCTCCGTCACCTTGCTTTCGGCTTCCTTGATGCCCAGCAGGTTGAACATGGCTTCCGTGCTCTTGGCCAATATCCAGACGAACGGGGCTGCGATGACTGAAAGGAAATACATGGGGCGGGCTACGGCTTTGGAGGCTTTTTCAGCCATGCTCAAACCGATGCGTTTCGGTACAAGTTCTCCGAAGATGATGCTGAGATACGTCACCAGGATGATGATGATGGTCTGGGCTGTCAAGCGGGCGTATGCTTGTGGAAAGCCGGCGCCTGTCAGCAGGTCGGAGAAGTCGTCGGCCAGCGAAGCTCCGGAGTAGATACCCGTCAGGATACCGATGAGCGTGATGCCGATTTGCACCGTGGAGAGGAAGCGGTCGGGGTCGTTAGCCAGTTTTAGTGCCATCTTGGCTGATTTGCTGCCTTTCTTGAGGTCGGTTGACAGACTGGATTTGCGTGCCGAGATGACGGCAATTTCAGACATGGCAAATATGCCGTTGAGTAAGATAAGTATCAGGATTATGGCTATTTCGTCCATAAGTTAGGGTGTATTGGTATATATGTTAGAATGGTTATGTTCATTGATTGGAAGAATCTGTTCGGATGATAATGGGGTGGATAGGGATTCAGGCACGAAGCGGGTAGCTCCTTACCAACATCACAAACTGAAAGTTGTGGCTTCTCTTGTTTTTCGTGCCGAAGAAAGAGTCTATGTGTGTATTTCGTTTCATTTGTCACAAATATAGGAAGGAAACATATACACACGGCGAAGTATCCTAAAACTTTTGTATATTTTAAGTAAAAGAGTTCAATAAGCGGATGGTTTCACCAGAACCGGTTGTGTTCGGCGCTGTATTCGAAACCGGCTTCGCCCAGTTGGCGGACGATTTCTTGTTTGCTGACTTGCAGGTCGTTGCAGAGTGCGTCGAGGGATGGATAGCAGTCGCGTAGTTTGGTGTTGATGAAGCTGTAGAGCATCATCGGGTCTTTGGGAAGTTCCATTGTTTTTGTCGTTGATTTAAAGAAAAACGGATTATCGCCTGCAAAGGTAGGTGATAATCCGTTAGGTTGGTATGCCCGGGGGCTGAAACTTTTAGTGGATGTCTATCGGCTCGATGGGTTGGCGGTCGACGTTGTCGAGCGGGACAGCACGGTAGGCGACATGAGTGAAGTCGATGGCTTTCAAGTCGATGCTCCGGATGCGGCTGTCACGCATCGTGCGGTAGTAGATGACACGGTTTGTCGGGTCTGTGGCCGATGTCCATTGGGTCGCGCTGGGCAGCCCGGATGTCTTTTCTCCGCGTGCACTTTCGATGCCGATGGGGATGTCGAAGTTGTTCAGTATCTGGAAACACTGGCGCACGGCTTCTTCTGCCGATGACGCTTGCGGGGCTGTGGCCTGGTAGAAGGCTGCCCGCACGAAGCGCGAGGGAGGAGTCACGTCGCCGGGGATGCCCAGGAATCCGCTCCCTGCGCCGAAGGGGGCCAGGAGGGTCGAGCCGAGTTGCTGGGTCGGAGCACTTCCGGGGAAGATGTTGACATAGTTGTTCAGGTTGGTCAGTTGCCATTCGAATCCGGGGGAGTTGGTCAGCACGCCCAGTTTGTTCTCATAGAAGCGGGGCTTCCCGTCGATGATTTCCAGCACTACTTGCCGGCCTGACGGGTCGGCAAAGCGCCAGTGGACGGTCGATGCACGCGGGTCAACGGCGACGACGTGCACTTGGGCGATGGATTCCTGCACTTCGTCCACGGTCGTGCAACTCCCCAGAATCCAGCTCACCAGTTGCAGGTCGGCGATGCTGCTGTCTTTCTTTGCCGGAGCATAGGTCTCATAGCTCCCATAGTTCGGGAAGTAGAACAAGCCGGCGGAAAGTCCTTTTTCGTTCACTCCTTCGGCCACGAATTCTTTCTGCTCCACGGCCAGCCCCACATAGCCATAGCGTGCTTCGAATTTCATGCCGTCGACGCCTCTGGGGACGTAGGACTGTTGCCTGTAGCCCCGGGAGACGATGACGTATTGGCTGTTGAGGTCGCTTCCGCCCCACTCGATGGTGCGGGCCAGGACGGGCTTGCCGTCGGGCGTCTTCAGGGTGATGCCCGTACATGCTTTTGTTTCTGTGATGCCGGTGCCCAGAAGGAGGAGGCCGGCGAGGATAGCTGTCAGTTGTCGTCTCATGATGATAGGGTTTTTCTGCAATGTTACACTTATTTTGCGTGGCATGCAACTTTCAGACGGACAAATGCCTCCGGAGCTCCCTTTTCTCCTATTCCGGCTGCACTTCGTTGGGTGAGGGAAGTTCTTTCCAACCGGCGCCGAAGGTGTCGTAGGCATCGGTCACGACGACGAACGCTGTGGGGTCGACTTCCTTGATTTTCAGTTTCAGTCCTGTCACTTCCTTGTAACTGATGACGAGGAACAGCATTTCCTTGTCTTCTCCCGTGTAGACACCGCTGCTCTTGATGTAGGTGCCTGTGCGGTCCAAGTCGCGGAGGATGTATTGGCGCAGGTCTTCCAGGTGTCTGTCGCTGATGACGAAGATGAGCTTGTCATTCTTGGCGCCGTTGATCATAAAGGCGATGACGCGCGACGTGACGAAGATGGCGATGAGGGAATAGAGTGACAAATGCCAGGACGGCTGGCTGACGTCGTTGGCGCTGCCGATGCCGAAGCCGATGACCAGCAAGCCGAAACACACCACGGTGCCGTCGGCCAGCAGGATGGCGTTCGAGAAGCGGATGTGGGCATATTTCTGGAGCAGCATGCCGACGATGTCGGTGCCGCCCGTGGTGGCCTGGTTGCGTACGACGATGCCCGTGCCGACGCCGATGACGGCTGCCCCGATGACGGAAGTCAGCATCAGGTGGTCGCTCATGTTAAGCGTGCCGCCCAGCAGTTGGGCCGGGTCGAGCTTTTCCAATGCTTCCTGGGTGGGATAGACCAGTTTGGAGATGACATTCATGATGAGCGGGGTGGTCAGGGCGGCCGCGATGGTGCGCGTGCCGAGCTTGGCTCCCAGAAGCACGACCGAGAGGATGAGCAGCGGGATGTCAAACATGTAGCCGAACGTTCCCACCTGGATGGACGGGAACAGGTTGTGGAGCACGATGCTCGCGCCGTAGACTCCCCCCGGCACGATGTTGTAGGGGTTGATGAAGAAAACGAAGCCAGAGGCCAATATGGTGCATCCCAATAGGATGCTGAGCCATGCACGTATAGTCTTTTTCATGGTTGTTATATTTATGCAGCAAATATACAAAAGAATTGATTGCCGCGCATGGATAAGGTCTTATTTTAGCATTCCTTTTTCGGAGTAAGCCCCATTTTCGCTGCTTTCTTCAGCATGAAGGCGTAGGCTGCGTCGTGTTCGTTGGGGATGACGCCGTCGAGGATGGCGTCCTTGATGGAGCTTTTCAGCGAGCCCACTTCGCGGCAAGGCGGCAGGTCGAACACACGCATGATTTCCTCGCCCGTCACAGGAGGCTGGAAATTGCGGATACGGTCGCGTTCTTCCAAGTCCTTCAGTTTCTGGCGCACGAGCTTGAAGTTGTCGAGGAATTGCTGCTTGCGCACCTGGTTCTTGGACGTGATGTCGGCTTCGCACAGTGTCATGAGGTCGTCGATATCGTCGCCCGCTTCGAACAGCAGCCGGCGCACGGCCGAGTCGGTCACCACGTCGTCGGCGATGACGATGGGGCGCATGTGCAGCCCGACGAGCTTCTGGACGTACTTCATTTTCTCGTTCATCGGCAGCTTCATGCGCCGGAAGAGGTCGGGCACCATCTTTTCACCCACATAATTATGGTTGTGGAACGTCCAGCCGACGCGCGGTTCCCAGCGTTTCGTGCGCGGTTTGCCGATGTCGTGCAGCAGGGCTGCCCAGCGCAGCCACAGGTTGTCTGTCATGCGGGCGATGTTGTCCACGACCTCCAGCGTGTGATAGAAATTGTCCTTGTGGCCGCGCCCCTGGATGGTCTCCACGCCTTGCAGCGCGACGAGTTCGGGGAAGATGAGCTCCAGCAGTCCGCAGCGGTCCAGCTCGACGAAGCCTTTCGAGGGGACGGGCGCGAGCAGGATTTTGTTCAACTCCTCGGCGATACGTTCGCGCGAGATGATGCGGATGCGTTCCTTGTTGCGCATGAGGGCCTCGAACGTCTCGTCGTCGATGTAGAAATTCAGTTGCGTGGCGAAGCGCACGCAGCGCATCATGCGCAGGGGGTCGTCGCTGAAGGTGATGTCCGGGTCGAGCGGCGTGCGGATGGTCTTCTCCTTCATGTCGGCCAGCCCGTCGAAGGGGTCGACCAGTTCGCCGTAGCGTGCCCGGTTGAGGCAGACGGCCAGGGCATTGATGGTGAAGTCGCGCCGGTTCTGGTCGTCCTCCAGCGTGCCGTCTTCGACGATGGGCTTGCGCGAGTCGTGCGAATAGGATTCGCGGCGTGCGCCCACGAACTCCACTTCGAGCGAGCCGCACTTCACTTGGGCCGTGCCGAAGTTGCGAAACACCGACACATGTGCCTTCTTGCCCAATTTCTGCCCGAGCGCCTCGGCCATCGCGATGCCGCTGCCCACGACGACGACGTCGATGTCCTGCGAGGGACGTTCGAGGAAGAGGTCCCGCACGTATCCGCCCACGGCGTAGCACTCCAGTCCCAGCTCGTCGGCCGTCTCGGAGATTTTGTGGAAGATGGGTTTGTCGAATCGTTCGATGAGGTCTTGCTGCGTCAGTTCTATCATTGTCTTTCCGTATTTCTTAAATAGATGCTACCTTATATATAATAAGAAACTGTTTTGAATTTCTATATAACGTTTGTCTCGGCTTGATGTTTTCGTTTTCGTGTGCGCTTTGGGCGATTTTTGGACTCTTTTCGCTTCTGTTCTTCGTCAGACAGCCCGCTATCTTCCTCTTCACAAAAGCAAAAACGACTCAAGAACGCACCCCCAATCATCGCACGATATATTCAAAACCGTTTCTATCGTGGCGCAAAGTTACGGGGAAAAACCGTTTCGCCCAAATCCGGGACATGTCTCCGATTGATTTTTACCCGTTACTTCCCCTGTGTATGTTGATAGTTTTCGCAAGTCCCTTCCTCGCCCTCAGATGATGTCGGGAGTCGTGACGATGTTTCTGTTCAAGTCCCCGGAGCTGAATTGTAAGAGGTTGGTAGTAAGTGTGTTGATGCTTGGATTTCGAAGCCTTGTTTTCCCATGGGCTGTGCCTCTATTCGGAGCGGGAGGGGAAAGGAGGCCGGCCGGGCCTCGACTCTATTCCGTGCTCGGACGGAAAGGAGGGGAAGCGCGGGCGGAGTTTAGGTGCTTTGCGGACGGAGTGGTGTGGACGGAATGTTTGTATTATATATTTACCTAATGAGTTCCGTATGCCAGCTGATTGGCGGATGAAAAAACAGTGGCCCTATTTAAGATGGTAAGGCATATACGGCGTCTTGTGTCCCACGAATGGCCTTCTTTTTCCGCTTGTCTCCGGAAAGTCCGGCAAGAAGGCTGGTGCAATCCAAATAAATGCGTATTTTTGTCGGACCACAAAACTTCATAGAAAGACAGATGAAACGTACATGCTTTATAGGCTGCCTGGCAGTGCTCTTGGCTGCGTGCAGCAATTACGAGGAGAAGGCACAGCCCTATTTGCAGCGTGCCCAGGAGCTGTTGCAGGCCGGAGCGTACAGCGAAGCCAAGTCGCAAATCGACAGCATACGCACGCTCTATCCCAAGGCGGTGGAGGCACGCCGCGCGGGCATCAAGCTCATGCAGCAAATCGAACTGAAGGAGCAGACCCGCACGCTGGCCTATCTGGACAGTGCCTACCGGGCCAAGACGGCCGTGCTCGACTCCATCAAGGGGCGTTATGTGCTGGAGAAGGACACGGCCTATCAGGATGTGGGCAACTATTTCAGCCCGTCGCAGACCGTGGAGAGGAATGCCAACCGCACTTTTCTCCGTGCGCAGGTGAGCGAACGGGGAGTGATGAGCCTCACGTCCATCTATTGCGGCAAGCGCAACATACACCATACGGCGGTGAAGGTGATGTCGGGCGACACGTTTGCACAGACGCCTCCCTCGCGTGATGTCTATGAGACTTCGGACTTGGGCTGGCAGATAGAGAAAGCCGACTATGTGCTGGGGCAGGACAGCAGCGTGATAGATTTCATCGTGATGCACCGCGAAGACCCCATCCGTGTGGAGTTTCTGGGCGAGCGCACCTATCGCATGAACCTCTTGCCTTCCGACCGCCGGGCCATCGCCGAGGTCTATGACCTGGCCCAAGTGCTTGCGGCCATCGAACAGATAAAGAAGGAGCAGAAGGAAGCCAACTTGAAGATGGAGTTTGTAAAGAGGAAAATGGAAGGAGAATAGTCTAATAAGCTTTATTATGATTGCCACGCGGGCGATACGAACTCTGTTGCCGTTTCTTGATTGCCAGGAGCATCAGTCGGCGCGGGGCGTGTCGTCCGCGTTTTTTTGCCGGTTACGCAGCCGGTAGTCCTTGGGCGAGAGGCCCACATGCGTCTTGAAAAACTTCCGGAAGGTGAATTGTTCGGGGAAATGCAGTTCCGCGGCCACTTCTTTGATGCTTTTGTCCGACTGGGCCAGCAGCAGCTTGGCATCGATGATAGTCATTTCAGCAATCCATTGGGCTGGTGTCTTGCCGGTCTGTTCTTTGATGATGCGGGTGAAATGTCCTTGTGAGAGGTTGATTTCTCGGGCGTAGAAATCTACGTGACGTTGTGTCTTGCAGTGTACAAGGAGAGAATAAATGAAGCGGAATGTGATGGTTTCTTTTTTCTTGGCCGGTTCGAACTTGACAGCCCGGCTTTTCCAAAAGAAGCGGAGGAACTCCAGGATGGTCTCTCGTTCAAGCAACTGGATGATGTGTCTTGACAACAACTTCTCTCCTTTGTCTTGGAGAGTGGGGAATTCACGTTTCTCGGATTCGATGAGTGAACAACGTTGTCGGAAGAGGTTGATATGTTTCTCATCGAGCAGGATGCAAGGCTTGTTGGGTAGGCTAAGTCCTATAATTAAGTCATAGAAGGCTTTGAATACCGGATAGAACACTTCGATGTCATCGCTGATGGACAGTTCTTCATAAGTGTCATCCCTGGAAAGCTCGTAGATGGAAATGAGCGGAGAGTGGAAACAGACCATACCTTTTTTGATGTGGTAGAACTGGCCGTTGACGAGTACTTGCCGGCTGCCCGATGTGCAGAGCAATATGCCGACTTTCCCATTTAAGAGGTTGAAGTTGATGGTTTCCATGGATGCAAAAATAAGGCGAATATTGATTTTTTCTCAAAAAGGAAGCAGCTTTTGTGCGGAATGTTCAGATTTGCTCAATATAGATAGTGTATAGACCTTGTTTGTCGGAGGGCTGCGATGTAAATTTGCTTATGTAATCGAAATTGAGAAACATGACACGCATGAGAATCTTGTTTGGGGCGGTGGCAATGCTGTTGCTGCTTCCAGCCCAAGCCCAGTTGACGCTGGACGAATGCCAACGTCTGGCGCGGGACAACTATCCGCTCTTGAAACAGTATGACTTGATTGAGCAGGCGACGGACTACTCTGTGGCCAACATCAAGCGGGGCTACTTGCCGCAGCTGTCCGTCAGCGGGCAGGCCTCTTACCAGTCGGATGTGGCGACTTTGCCCGATGTGCTGACCGGCCTGTTGACGAGCAATGGTTATCAATATAAGGGTATGGCCCGTGACCAGTATCGCATTGCCGTCGACTTGAACCAGGTGATTTGGGACGGAGGCAACCTGAAAGCCCGTCGGGACATGGCAGGCAAGGACGGGCTGGTGCAGACTGCACAGACCGATGTCGACCTCTATGCTGTCCGCCAGCGTGTGAACGAGTTGTTTTTCGGCCTGCTGTTGCTGGAAGAGAAGATACGCTTGAATGAAGACCTGCAAACGCTTTTGCAGGATAATTGCCGCAAGCTGGAAGCACGCTTGGGCCACGGGACGGCGATGAAGTCAGATGTCGATATGATGAAGGCCGAGTGGCTGAAGGCCCGGCGTGACCGGACAGCCTTGCAATCCCAACGGGAAGCCTACAGCCGGATGTTGGCCTTGTTCATCCATAAGGATGTGGCGGAGATACGCGATTTGCAGAAGCCTGACGCTTCCTGGCCGGTGTCGTTTGAGAGCCGGAGGCCGGAGCTGGCCTTGTATGCGGCGCGCCTGTCGCAGGCCGAAGCCCGGCAGAAACTGTTGCAAGCCGGCCTGCGTCCCCGCCTGAGCCTGTTTGCCCAAGGCTATTACGGCTATCCGGGCTATGACATGTTTGCCGACATGTTCGGGCATGACTGGTCGCTGAACGGCAGGATCGGTGTCCGCCTCACATGGGACATAAGCAAGCTCTATACGTATAAGGACGACCGCCGCAAGCTCGATTTGACCCGCATGCAGACAGAGACTGCACAAGCGACATTCCTTTTCAATAACCGTCTCCAGTCGACCCGGGAGCAGGCGGCCGTGGAGCAGTATCGCAAGATGATGGCCTATGATGAGGATATTATAGCCATGCGTACTTCGGTCCGCCAGGCCGCAGAGAAGAAGCTGGAGCACGGCGTCATCGACGCGAACGGCCTCTTGCAGGAAATCACACGGGAGAACCAGGCCCGTACGGAATGTTCCACACACGAGATTGAGATGCTGAAAAGCTTATTTGAATTAAAACATACATTAAATCAAGAATGATACCATTATGAAACATTGTGATTTATTCTTCCTGTCTTTCGTGCTGTTGTTGCTCTGTGCCTGCGGCGGACGTGACACGGACTATGACGCTTCGGGTGTTTTTGAAGCGACAGAAATCATCGTCTCGGCCAGGAGCACTGGCGAACTGCTGGCTTTCCGGGCAGAGGAAGGACAGACCGTAAAGCCGGGTGAGGAACTGGGCTATGTCGATACGTTGCAACTCTCGTTGCAGCGGCAGCAGTTGCGGGCATCGTTGGGAGCGACAGACAGCAAGCGGCTTGATGCCGGACGTCAGCTGGCCTCGCTCCGCCAGCAGATTGCCAACCTGGAGCGGGAACGGAAACGCTTTGCCGAATTGCTGGAAGCCGATGCCGCCACGGAAAAGCAGGTGGACGACATAGACTATCAGATAGCCGTCTTGCGCCGTCAGTTGGCAGCCACGTCCGAACAAATCAACAGCAGCAACACCAGCCTTGGAAGCCAGGGCGAAAGCATTGCGGCACAACTGGCACAAGTGGAGGACCGCATCCGCCAGTCTGTCATCACCAGCCCCATCCAGGGGACAGTCTTGACAAAGTATGCCGAGGCCGGTGAATATGTGTTGCCGGGAAAAGCCTTGTTCAAAGTGGCCGATGTCGGGCGGATGAAGCTGCGTGCTTATATTACGGCAGACCAGTTGACCCGGTTAAAACTCGGGCAGCGGGTGCAGGTGTATGCAGACAGTGGCGAGGACGGACGGCGGGCTTATGAGGGCACGGTGTCATGGATAGCCGACCGGGCCGAGTTCACGCCCAAGACCATTCAGACACGCGACGAACGGGCCAACCTGGTCTATGCCGTCAAGATAGATGTGAAGAATGACGGCCTGATCAAGCGGGGCATGTACGGTGATGTGAAGTTTTAACTGTTTGGAGTCATGGACATCATCACGGTCAGCAAGCTGAGGAAGAGTTACCGCAAAGGCCAAGTGCAGGCTTTGCGAGGCTTGAACTTCACGGTGGACGAAGGCGAGATTTATGGTCTCATCGGTCCTGACGGTGCAGGAAAGACCACGCTTTTCCGCATTATGGCCACGCTGTTGCTTCCTGATGAAGGGACGGTGTCAGTCGATGGGCTTGACGTCGTGCGGGATTACAAAGCCATCCGCCGACGTATCGGATACATGCCCGGGTGCTTTTCGCTCTACCAGGACCTTTCGGTGGAGGAGAACCTGAGCTTCTTTGCTTCCATCTTCCACACGAGCATCGAGGAAAACTATGATTTGGTGAAGGACATCTATGGACAGATAGAACCCTTTAAGACCCGTAAAGCCGGCAAATTGTCGGGCGGCATGAAACAGAAGTTGGCATTGAGCTGTGCGCTTATCCATGCTCCGCGCGTACTGATTCTGGACGAGCCGACTACGGGTGTCGACCCTGTGTCGCGCAAGGAATTTTGGGAAATGCTGAAGAGGCTGAGGCTTCAGCATGGGATTACCATCATCGTATCGACTCCCTACATGGATGAGGCCGGGCAGTGCGACCACATCGCATTGATGCAGGATGGGGAATTCCTTCGTCTCGACACGCCTTCGGGCATCGTCGGGGCTTATACGGATACGCTCTGGGCCGTGCAGGCGGACGACATGCACCGCTTGTTGGACGACTTGCGTGCGTGCCCCGAAGTGTTGACGGCTTTTTCGTTTGGCGAAGCCTTTCATGTCACGGTGCGGGAGGATGCCCGTATGCAGGAGCTGGCGGCTTACCTTGCCGGGTTGGGCCACCGTCGGGTGGAGGTCACTCCCATACAGGCTACGGTGGAAGATTGTTTCATGTCTTTAATGAAGAAGAGTGATGAAGGATAAGTATGTCATTGAAGCTGAAGGGCTCACCAAGCAGTTTGGTGCGTTTACGGCGACCGACCACATCAGCTTCCGGGTGCACGAAGGGGAGATATTCGGATTCCTCGGTGCCAACGGAGCCGGAAAGACGACTGCCATGCGGATGCTGTGCGGCTTGAGCCGTCCGTCGGCCGGATGGGCCACGGTGGCCGGATATGATGTGTGCAGGCAGGCTGAAGACGTGAAGAAGCACATTGGCTACATGAGCCAGAAGTTTGCCCTCTACGACGACCTCACGGTGTTTGAGAACTTGCGCCTTTTTGGCGGCATTTATGGCATGTCGGCCAAGACCATCCGCGAGAAGGCCGAACGTCTGTTGGGTGAGCTGGGGTTGGCTGCCGAGCGGGATGCGCTGGTGGCATCGCTTCCGTTGGGGTGGAAGCAGAAGCTGGCTTTCTCCCTCAGCATCTTCCATGACCCGAAAATCGTCTTTCTCGACGAGCCGACGGGTGGAGTTGACCCTATCACACGACGGCAGTTCTGGGAACTTATCTACCGCGCTTCTGACCGGGGCATAACTGTCTTTGTCACTACCCACTACATGGACGAAGCCGAGTATTGCGACCGCGTCAGCATTATGGTCGACGGGAAGATAGAAGCCCTTGACACGCCGGCCAACTTGAAGCGTGATTTCGGAGTAGCGACCATGTATGACGTCTTTTTGGCTTTGGCCCGTCGGGCAAAGCGTACAAGCGATTAAATAAAGGAGGAGGAAGAGAAGCATGAAGAAACAGTTTTTGTCATTCCTTCGAAAGGAATTCTATCACATCTTCCGTGACAAGCGGACGATGCTTATTCTGCTGGTTATGCCCATCGTGCTGATGATATTGTTCGGCTTTGCCATCACGACGGAGGTCAAGGACTCGCGCGTCGCCATCCTGGACTTGTCGAAGGATGAAGTCACGGCGCAACTCCGGGAGCGCATTGCTGCCAGCCGTTACTTTTCCATCACAGCCGGTGAGGACAATATTTCGGCCCTTGAAGCCTCGCTACGGGGCGGGAAGATAGATGTCGCCGTCGTGTTTGGCGAACAGTTTGCCAGCGAGTTGAGACGCGGAGGCCGTCCCTCCGTGCAGATTCTGGTCGACGGCACGGAACCCAACCAGGCGGCCATCCGCACAGGCTACATGCAGCAAGTGCTGGCCGCCCATCTGCACACGTTGACCGAAGGCCGCGGGGTGAGTCCCCTTCCCGGCATCACGCCCGTCGTCCGCACGCTCTACAATCCGCAGGGCAAGAGCGAGTATAACTTCGTGCCTGCTGTCATCGGGCTGGTGTTGATGTTGATTTGCGTCATGATGACCAGCATCGCCATCGTGCGCGAGAAGGAGGCCGGCACGATGGAAGTGCTGCTGGCTTCTCCGTTGCCTCCGCTCTGCATCGTGCTGGCCAAGCTGGTGCCCTACTTCGCCATTTCCTGCCTGAATCTCACCACCATCCTGGTGCTTTCCGTCACGATGCTCCACATCCCCATCGCAGGCAGCCTGCCGGGCTTCATTGCCGTGTCGCTGCTCTACATATTGGTCGCTCTGTTCCTGGGGCTGTTTATTTCCACGGTTGTCCGTAGCCAACTCGCGGCCATGCTGCTTTCGCTGCTGGTGATTATCCCCACGATCTACCTTTCGGGCATCCTGTTTCCTGTCGAGAGCATGCCCGTCGCGCTGCAATGCGTGTCGGTCATCGTGCCCACACGCTGGTATGTCGACATCGCGCGCCGGTTGATGATACAGGGGGTGGAGCTTCGCTACGTCTGGAGGGAGACACTCGTCCTGCTGCTCATGGCGGGCGTGCTGCTCGGCGTGTCCTGGAAGAAGTTCAAAATCCGTTTAGAATGAAAGGAGTGCTTATGGTCATACGTTTTTTGATAGAAAAAGAGTTCAAGCAGATGATGCGTACGCGGGTGTTGCCTGTGGTGTTTGTCATGCTTCCGCTGTTTGTCTTGTTTCTGATGCCGAAAGCTGCGACACAGGAGGTGAAGAACCTGAAGGTGTGCGTGGTGGACAATGACCACAGTCCACTGTCGGCACGTCTGGTTCACAAGTTGTCGGCCTCAACCTACTTTGTACTGACGGAGACTTGCCCGTCATACCGCGAGGCGCTTCATTGCATGGAGGCCGGGCGGGCTGATTTCATCGTGGAGATTTCGCCCGGCTTCGAACGGGAGCTTGTGGCCGAAGGCGGCAGCCGTGTGCTGGTTTCTGTCAATGGAGTCAATGGTGTCAAGGCAGCCCTGGGCAGTTCCTACCTGAGCCAGATTCTGACCGGATATGCTGCCGAACTGTGGGAGGAAGAAGGACTTTTGGCGAGTCGGCCTGTCCTTGCCGGGCCGGATGTCCGTCCGCGCTATTTGTTTAATGCCGGTTTGGACTACACCGTGTTTATGGTGCCCGGCCTGATGGCCATGTTGCTGGTGCTGGTCGTGGGGTTTCTGCCTGCGCTCAACATCGTGGGTGAAAAGGAGCGGGGCACCATCGAGCAAATCAATGTCACGCCTGTGGGCCGTTTCGACTTCATCCTGTCCAAGCTGGTGCCTTATTGGTGCGTGGGGTTGTTCATACTCTTCTATGCCATGCTTCTGGCCCGTGCGTTCTATGGGTTGGTACCGGCGGGCAGTGTTGGACTGTTGCTCCTCTTTGCCACCTTGTTCATTCTTGTAGTGTCCTGCCTGGGGCTCATCGTGTCCAACTATTCCGACACCATGCAGCAGGCCGCGCTGGTGATGTTTTTCTTTCTGGTCATTTTCATCCTGATGAGTGGTCTGTTGACTCCCGTAAGCAGTATGCCCGCCTGGGCAAAGGCTGTCACGTATCTCAATCCTCTGCGTTATTTCATCGAAGCCTTGCGTATGCTCTATCTCAAGGGCAGTTCCTTCCTCGAGTTGTTGCCACAGTTCGTGGCTTTGAGCCTTTATGCTGTCGTGGTGTGGACGTGGGCCATCGTCAGCTACAAGAAAAATCGCTGACGGCTGCTGACAGGTCTGTGCCGCTTATTTTAGGATTATTTATTCATCCTTGGAAAACAGCCTGTTATCCACTCCTGGAATGCCTGCCTGAGCGGACTCCTTTCCGTCCGACCACGCCTTCCTTTCCGCTCACGGGCCGAAAGGAGGCCGTAGTCGGGCGGAAAGGAAGGTATGGTCGGCTTTCCTTCGGGGCGTGCAAGTCTCCCCTTTGCCATTTCTTTCGCCGGGCATTGCCGGGTCGTGTCGGGAAGGAAGTCCGTTAGGAGAAAAACGGCTGCGCAGTGCCGCTTTCGGCTTTACTTTTTTCACCTAAAATGTGGACAAATTGTTACTTAGCGAAAAATGTGCTACTTTTGCGCATTATTTAAAAACTTTGTTAAAGCATGGCAGAAAGAAAAGTAAGAGTGCGTTTTGCTCCGAGTCCGACAGGAGCATTGCACATCGGAGGCGTCCGTACCGCGTTATACAATTATCTGTTTGCCCGCCAGCATGGCGGTGACCTGATTTTCCGCATAGAAGACACCGACTCCAATCGCTTCGTTCCGGGTGCTGAGGAGTATATCATAGAATCATTCAAGTGGCTTGGCATCCAATTCGACGAAGGCGTCAGCTTCGGTGGTGACCACGGTCCCTACCGCCAGTCGGAACGTCGTGACATCTACAAGAAGTATGTCCGTCAGTTGCTCGATGCCGGCAAGGCCTACATCGCCTTTGACACGCCCGCCGAGCTGGAAGCCAAACGGGCTGAAATCCCCAACTTCCAATACGACGCCCACACGCGTGGCATGATGCGCAATTCGCTGACCTTGCCGCAGGAGGAAGTCGACCGCCTCATTGCCGAGGGACAGCAGTATGTCGTCCGTTTCAAGATAGAACCAGACGAGGATGTGCATGTCAACGACCTCATCCGCGGCGACGTGGTCATCAATTCGTCCATCCTCGACGACAAGGTGCTCTATAAGTCGGCCGACGAACTCCCGACCTATCACCTGGCCAACATCGTGGATGACCACCTGATGGAAGTGACCCATGTCATCCGCGGCGAAGAGTGGCTGCCCTCCGCACCGCTCCACGTGTTGCTCTACCGTGCTTTCGGCTGGGCCGACACCATGCCCGCCTTTGCCCACCTGCCTCTCTTGCTGAAGCCCGACGGCAAAGGCAAGCTCAGCAAGCGCGACGGCGACCGCCTGGGCTTCCCGGTGTTCCCCCTCGAATGGCATGACCCGAAGACGGGCGAAGTGTCGAGAGGATTCCGCGAAGAAGGCTATCTGCCCGAGGCCGTGCTCAATTTCCTGGCTCTGCTGGGCTGGAATCCGGGCAATGACCAGGAGCTGATGACGCTCGACGAGATGGTGCACCTCTTCGACATCCACCGTTGCAGCAAGGCCGGCGCACGCTTCGACTACGTGAAGGGCATCTGGTTCAACCACGAGTATATCCTGAAGATGAGCGACGAGCGTGTGGCTGAAATGTTCATGCCTGTCCTGAAGGAGCACGGCATCGACGCGCCGATGGACAAGGTCGTGACCGTGGTGGGCATGATGAAGGGCCGCGTCAACTTCGTGAAGGAACTTTGGGACACGTGCAAGTTCTTCTTCGTCGCTCCGACCGAGTATGACCCCAAGACCGTGCAGAAACGCTGGAAGCCCGATTCGGCCGAGATGATGACCCGCCTGGCCGACCTGCTGGAGAGCCTGGACGACTTCTCGCTCGAGAACCAGGAGCGGGTGGTGATGAAATGGATTGAGGACAACGGCCTGCACACGGGCAACATCATGAACGCATTCCGCCTTACGCTCGTGGGCGAAGGCAAAGGCCCCCACATGTTTGACATATCTTCCGTGCTGGGCAAGGAAGAGACCATCGCCCGTATGCGTCGTGCCATCGAGGTCTTGAAATAAGCTCCTGCCCGCATCATGTATAGTTTTGTAATTTGCATCTACCTGATGGCCGTCAAGCTGGTGTCGCTCTTCAACAAGAAGGTGCGGCTCATGGTGCGCGGCCATGCACAGGTGTTCAAGACACTTCGCGAGCGCATCGAGCCGGGTGAACGCTACATCTGGTTTCATGCCGCTTCGCTGGGTGAGTTTGAGCAGGGACGTCCCCTGATGGAGCGCGTCCGGCGTGACCATCCGGAGTATAAAATCCTCCTCACGTTCTTCTCCCCTTCGGGCTATGAAGTGCGCAAGAATTATGCCGGGGCGGATGTCATCTGCTACCTGCCGTTCGACACGCCGCGCAATGTGCGCCGCTTTCTCGACCTGGCCCGCCCCTGCATGGCATTTTTCATCAAGTACGAGTTCTGGCAGAACTACCTGAAGGGGCTGCAACGCCGCGGTGTGCCGACCTACAGCGTGTCGTCCATTTTCCGTCCGAACCAGGTGTTTTTCCGCTGGTATGGCGGGCGCTATTTCAAGGTGCTCACCCGCTTCACGCACCTTTTCGTGCAGAACGAATTGTCCAAGGGGCTGCTCGCCCGGCTCGACATCCACAATGTGACCGTCGTGGGCGACACCCGTTTCGACCGCGTGATGGAAATCTTCGGGCAAGCCAAGCAGCTCCCGCTGGTGGAAGCCTTCAAGCAGGGCAGCAGGGTGTTGGTGGCCGGCAGTTCGTGGCAACCTGACGAAGACATCTTCATCCCCTATTTCAACGTGCATCCCGAGTTGAAACTCATCATCGCCCCGCACGTCATCGGCGAGAGCCATCTGCAAGAGATTATCGGCAAGCTGCGCCGTCCCTATGTGCGCTACACGCAGGCCACTCCCGAGGAGGCGGCCAAGGCCGATTGCCTCATCGTCGACTGTTTCGGCCTGCTCTCCTCCATTTACCGCTATGGTGAAATCGCCTACGTGGGCGGCGGATTCGGTGTGGGGATACACAATGTGCTTGAGGCTGCGGTCTACGGCGTGCCCGTCCTCTTCGGCCCGAACAACCGACGCTTCCAGGAAGCCCGCCAGTTGCTCGACACGGGAGGCAGCTTTGAAGTGACTGATGCCACTTCGTTCAATGCCCGGATGGACCGCTTGCTGACCGATGCGGACTATCTGGCTGACTGCGGCCGTCGCTCCGGCGACTACGTGCACAGCCACGCCGGTGCCTCGGACAAGGTGTTGTCGAGCATCACTTTCTGATAAATACAGCAGCAAAGGGCAGGGACGCGCCGACACGGAAATGTCTTTTTCCTCCAGACGAAGAAAAAGAAGTCCGGTGTCGGCGCGTCCCTGCTTGTTATTCCCATTATTCCTGTATATTTGCGGGAGCAACTGTTTATAACGCTATGATGGAGAAGAAAAAGATACGAATCGGATTGTTGCCCCGCATCATCCTGGCCATCCTCCTGGGAGTGGCTATGGGGCATGTGTTGCCTGCCTGGGCTGTACGTGTGTTTGTCACATTCAACGGCATATTCAGTGAGTTTCTCACCTTTATTATCCCGCTCATCATCGTGGGGCTGGTCGTCCCCGCCATCTCTGACATCGGAAAAGGGGCGGGCCGCATGCTGCTGTTCACCGTGCTCCTGGCCTACGGGGCCACGCTCTTTTCCGGCTTCCTTTCCTATGGGACAGGGTCGCTGGTCTTTCCCCATCTCATCGACACAAGCTCATCGCTGAGCGCCGTGACGGACGCTTCTGCCCCGAAACCTTATTTCTCCGTGCCCATCCCGCCCATGATGGACGTCATGACGGCCCTCGTGCTTGCCTTCACGTTGGGGCTGGGCCTTGCAGGGCTGGCCTCGGATGCCCTGAAGCGTGTGTTTGATGATTTCCGCGACATCATCTCGGCTGTCATCCGCGTCGTCATCCTTCCGCTGCTGCCGCTCTACATCTTCGGCATTTTTCTGAACATGACCCACACGGGACAGGTCTGGGCCATTCTTGTCGTATTCATCAAAATCATCGGCGTCATCTTCCTGCTCCACATCCTGCTGCTCGTCTTGCAATACTCCGCTGCGGGGCTCGTCGTGCGCCGCAATCCGTTTAAGTTGCTGGCCCGTATGCTTCCTGCCTATTTCACGGCATTGGGGACGCAGTCGTCGGCTGCCACCATCCCCGTGACACTGGAGCAGACACGGCGCAACGGCGTGTCAGGCAGCGTGGCGGGATTCGTCATCCCTCTTTGCGCGACCATCCACCTCTCGGGCAGCACGCTGAAAATCGTGGCTTGTGCGCTGGCTCTGATGATGATGCAGGGCATGCCCCATGACTTCATGCTCTTTGCAGGCTTCATCTGCATGCTGGGCATTACGATGGTGGCCGCACCGGGCGTTCCGGGAGGCGCCATCATGGCTTCGCTGGGCATCCTGGAGTCGATTTTGGGATTTAATGCGGAAGCGCAGGCCCTCATGATTGCCCTCTACATCGCGATGGACAGCTTCGGGACGGCCTGCAACGTGACGGGCGACGGCTCCATCGCGCTCATCGTGGACCATTTCATGGGCCCGAAACAGGAGAAGGAGCAGGAGCGATGAAAGACTTGCCGCTCGACATCTCCACTTGGGACGAACGCTGCATGGAGGAGTTCATCCGACAGAACTCCGTGCTTTTCCATGCGTTTGCTTCCCGCTATGTGGACGACCCCGAAGCTATCGACGACTTCCTGCAGGAGGCTTACCTCAAGCTCTGGACACACCGGCGCGACATCGGCCGCGTCTCGTCCCTCAACAATTACTTCTTCACCATCCTGCGCAACACCATCTTGGACAAATGGACGTGGCAGTCGCACCACGACACGCCGCTGGACGGGGAGGAATATCTCAACCTCTCCTCCAACGAGACCTTCCTCGCCCACATCATCGAGACAGAGAGTTCACGCCTCATCGCCGAGGCCGTCGCCAAGCTCTCGCCCCAGAGCCGTCAGGTCATCACGCTCCTGGTGCAGGGCAAGTCGATGCCCGAGATAGCCGACGCGCTGGGCGTGAGCCTCAACACCGTGCGCACGGTGAAGTATCGCGCCCTCGAACGCTTGTCCACCCTCCTCTCGCGGGAAGACTTCCTGTTGCTGCTTCTGCTGGTGTGGGAAGTGTAGGATGTCGTTTGTTGTCGTCTGACGCACCGGACAGAAAGAACATGTGCGCTGAAGATTTCAGGAAAGCGGGACTGACAAAATGATGTTTAAAAACATCCGCTTGCGGCGCAAGTAAAGCGTCTTTTCTCTTTATCTTTGTGTTCACGGCCGGGGAGGGGCGCAGCTCTTCGCCGGTCGTTGCAAAAATGCAGGAGCTCGCCGAAGGCCGTCAAAATGCCGCTGCAAAATGCAGGAGCTCATTGAAGGCCGTCAAAATGCCGCTGCAAAATGCAGGAGCTCATTGAGGGTCGTCAAAATGCCGCTGCAAAATGCAGGAGCTTATTGAGGGTCGTCAATGGCCGTTGCAAAAATGCAGGAGCTCATTGAAGGTCGTCAAAATGCTGCTGCAAAAATGTAGAGCTTGGAGAGGGCCGTCGGTCGTGCACACAATTATTCATAACCATAAAATAACATTTTATTATGGCAAAGCAAATCAAATCTTTCGGAATGGCGAGAATGTCCATCGGCTCATGCGCCGATTTCCACCACCAAGTTATGAAACACGTCACCACGGCCACACCGGCCGCGCTTCACATCGAGGATAAGACGGAGGCCTACGAAGCGGCCATCGCCACGCTCGACTCCATCGTCAACCGTCAGAGGGCGTTCGTCTCCACCAAGGTGCTGGCCGATGCCGACCGCGTGCGCGACAACGCCGTGTCAATCATCATCGGGACGGCACGCCTCTATCGCAAGTCGCCCGTGGCGGAACAGAGTGCAGCCGCCGAACTGCTCTATCCGCAATTTTCAGCCTACAAGGACATCACGCGCCACGAATACAGCAAGCAGACGGCCGAAGTGCGCGGCCTGCTCGCCGTGCTCGCTGTGGAGGAAAACAAGGCTGCCGCGGCGACGTTGGGCCTGACCGAAGTGGTGGCGGCCCTGCAGACGGCCAACGCCACGTTTGAAGAGAGTACGGCGGCACGCACGGCGGAAATCAGCGGCCGCATGGCGCAGTCGGACCTCAGTTCGGGCGACGCGCTCGACGCGGTGAACGACCTCTACAAGGGCATCGTGCAGGTGGTGAATGCCTACGCCGTGGTGCAGCCGACGGACGCCGTCAACACGTTTATCGACAGCGTGAATGGTGTCGTCGAATACTATTCCCGCATCGCGGGCAGCAGCGCTTCGGGCGGCTCGGCTTCGGAGGGCGGCAATGAAGGCGGTGGCGGCAGTCAGGGCGGCACTGACGATGGAAGCGACGACGGAGAATTGTAAAACAACACCCCAGCCCCCTCCCACCTCCCCCCGAAGGGGGAGGCTTTTATACAATGAACGGGCGATGCAGATACCGAATGGTTTGCATCGCCCGCACTATTCTTATATATGTAAGCAACTTCATTTACGCATAAGTATCAAAAGCCTCCCCTTCGGGGGGAGGTGGGAGGGGGCTGGCTGCGCCACCAGATGACGAATCCCGTGACGGGGAGGCTGGCCCCGATGAGCGACGCGGCGCACATCAGTGCCTTGCCCCAGAATCCCAGGATACGTCCCTCGTGTATGTCGAGGTTCATCCGCATCATCTTGTCGGCGGGAGAGGCTTCGGTGTATTTGCCGGCCCAGGGGCCTGCGCCTTGCAGTTCCTGCAGGTCGTAGGGGTCGAAGAAGCGGTTGTCCTGTTTGTAATAACTGCCCTTTTCATGGACGATGCTCGCACGGTAGACATCCGTGCCTGTGCGCGGCAGGGCATAGTAGAACTGCACGGCGCGGGGCGCTTCGGAGCTGAGGCGGGCGTGCAGTGCGTCGAGGGAGGCAAAGTCCCGGCCGGTGTCTTCGGCGAGGGGCAGGCGGTAGGAAGTCATCGGTTTGCCGCCGGAAACGAGGCGGTAGACTCCCCCGGAGAACCACGACAGGCCGAACATCAGCCCCGTGAAGCAGAGGGCGATGAGCGGGATGACGGCATAGAAGCCCAACACATTGTGCAGGTCGAACCGGAAGCGGGCGGCCCGGAGCGGGCGATGGAATGCGAAATGGCTCTTTACGGCCCGGCGTGTCCATTTCCGCGGCCAGGACACGACGAGGCCTGTCAGGAGGGTGATGAAAAAGGCCAGTACGGCGTAGGACACCAGCGGGCTGCCGATGTGGCGCGGAAGCCAGAGCCGCCGGTGGCCTTGCAGGATGAAGTCGAAGAAGTCGAAGTAGCCCGGTTGTCTCCGCACGACTTTCAGGACGTCACCGGTGTAGGGGTTGACAAATACGGTCGTCGCCCCGCGTGCCGAGAAGTAGTCCACCTGTGCGGCTTCGGTGCGGCCTCCGAGCGTGACGGACGACGGGAGGCTGTCACCCGCGGCACGGTCGGCCACGGCGCACAGGGTTGACGGTCGGAGCAACGCAGCACCCGTGTCAGTCACGGTGCGCCACGGCTCACGGGCAGCCGTCAGTTCGTCCTTGAACGCATACAGGCTGCCTGTGAGACAAACGATGACGACGATGAGGCCCGAGAGCAGGCCGAGCCACAGGTGGAGCAGGCGGAAGAAACGTTTGGTCATAGCCGGTTCAGTCCAGTCTGAAAAGTCCTCCTACGAACGTGGCCGAGATGCGTGCTCCGCGCACGGCTGTCCCGCTGGCGATGTCCACCCGGTAGATGTACACGCCCTCGGACGTGGTGATGGGGGCATAGACATAGCCGTTTTCGGCATAGGCCACGAAGCGGCGTCCGCCCTGTCCGCTGTGGAGCGGGATTTCCTGGATGACGGTGTGGCTCTGTTCGTTCAGGTCGATGATGACGCTCAGGTCTTCGGCGTCGCTCCATGCGCCGGCGCTTTGGTTGGTCGACACTTCGGCATACACTTTCCCGTTGCCCAGATAGAGCCAGTGGGCCACCTTGTAGCCTGTCAGCGCTTCGTAGTCGAAGAAGTAGTCTTCGTCGAAGTGCGTTTCGCCGGCACGAATCTTGAGGAAGCCCGATTTGCCGTTGGTCTGAGAGAATCCGTTGGTCAGGCTGGTGTTTGACATGGCGATGATGTCGCCGTTTTCGTCGAGCTGGAAACCGTTGAATGCGTTCCAGCTTCCGATGTTGCCCAGCCGTGTGTCCTTGATGAGCGTCTTGAACTCAAAGTCGGGATAGCCGTAGACGGCCACGAACGCCGTGTCGACAGCCGGCGTGGCATAGGTGTTCGAGTTCATCGGGACGTAGCTGACGTAGAGGTTGCCGCCGGCATAGGCCATGCCGGTCACGGAGGGCCATTCGATGTCGTCCATCGGCGCGACGGGCGTGGTGGTGACACGGCTTTTCAGTTCCAGTGTCTGGATGTCGACCGAATAGAAGGTCAGGTTTTGTCCGGAGCCGGGCGACGTGGGCAGTTCCATGGCGGCCATCGTGTGGTCATCCACTTGGCAGAAGCCTATCGGGGTGTTGTTGAACACGAAGTCGCCCACTTCCTGCAGGTAGCCTGCGGCATCGCGCTGTATGCCGGTCGCGCTGGTCACTCCGAGGCCTCCGATGGAGAACACGGTCTGTTCGGCCTGCTGGTAGTCGCGGTAGCCGTTTTGTTCGATGCCCCGTCCGTAGGCGTTGATGGGCGTGTCGCTCATGAGGTCTTGTGCCGTCACGACGTAGTAGGTTGTCACGCCGCTCGAGGTGATGCCGAGCGAGAGGACGTAAGGTTCGCCGGGCACTTCCGTGCTGCCCATGTCGTCGTCGCAGGCGGTGAGTGTGGGGAGGAGCGCCAGGCAGGCGAGGGCTGCGCTCCATGTCTTGCGGCTTATCGTGTGAATCATGTGAGTCATAGTCATGTTGTCTTTATGAAGTTGTTTCTTTATTCGGTTTACATCTTGGGCAGGTAGACGCGGAACTTCACGTTGAAGGCGCGGCCGGGCTTTTGCAGGCGGTAGTTGTCATACAGCTTCTCGTTGGTGAGGTTGGTGCATTCCAGCGCGACGCTGTATTTTCCGTCGCCCATGAGGTAGCTCAGCGAGGCGTTGTGGGAGAACTGCGTGGGGATGTATTTCTTGCTCGTGGGGCGTCCCAGGCCGGCGAAGCTCAGGTAGTACTTGTAGACGTAGTCGCAGCTGTATTCGAGGGAGAGGGTGTTGCCTCGCGCGAAGACGTTGTGGAAGTTGTAGCCTGCTTCCGCATTCACGAAGAAGTAGGGGATGTTGGGCATGCGTTGCCCGTAGGACATGTTTTCGCTCGAACCTTGTTCGACGTAGCTGTCGGTCGTGCGCGTCGTCCGTTCGCGGTCGGTGATGTCCTGGTAGGTCAGGTTTCCGGCGATGTGGAACTGGCGCTTGTATTCGTAGCGCAGGCTGGCCTCGACGCCGTGGGTGATGGCCTTGCCCACATTGTCGTATGACGTCGTGGGGTCGCTCGTGAGGCTGACGCCTTTGAAGATGAAGTCCTTCGTGTGGCGGTAGATGTAGTTGGTCTCGGCCATCACGTGATGGTCTTCGTTGAAACGTTTGTCAAACGCCAGCCCGATGTTCAGGTTCTTGGAGTTCTCCGGGTTGAGGTCGGGATTGCTCTTCTGGATAAATCCGTCGCCGAACATCTCGATGGCTTCCGGCATGCGGTAGGCCTGTTCGAAGCTGACCTTCGCTTGCAGGAAGGGGAAGAGGAAGTAAGTGGCCGCCGCGCCGTAGCCGAAGTTGTGTTTGCGCTCTTTCACCTGTTCCCAGTGTTCGCTGGCGAGGAACTGGTCGATGAGCTTGTGCGACGAGGAATAGAGGAAATACATCTTTCCGAAGACATTGACATTCCAGCGGTCGTAGCGGAGCTGGTAGCCCAGGCCGGTGATGTTCTTTGTCAGGTATTGCGAGCGGTCGTTCATGCTGTATTCGGGATATTCGCGGTCGTTCTGCTTGTGGTCCATCGATGTCACGATGTGGTTCAGCGTGACGCTCTGGTGGTCGTCGATGAGGTAGTTCAGGTTGGCGTTCGCCTGCCATTGGCGTTCCTTGATGAGGGCGTCGGTGAGGTAGCCTTCGCCGCGGCTTGTGCTCGGGACGGATTCTCCCAGCCAGTTGTAGTCGACAGCTGCGGTGTCGACGTTGTAGGTGTTCACGACGTTGTAGGTTGCGTAGAGGTCCCGGCGTGAAGAGGTTCGTCTTCTTGTAGCGTAGGGTGGGGATGAGGCTGTAGCTCCGCGACTTCACCCGCCCGTAGACGGCGTCCATCGTCGCGCCCGTCTGGATGTGCTTGTCGTTGCCCGAGAGGATGACACCGACGAGCAGCTGGTCGGCCCAGGGTTTGGCTATAACTCCGGTCTCCATCTTCAGGCCGGCCGAATAGTAGGCATCGTTGAAACGCTTCACCCAGGCGTCGCCCAGGCTGCGGCCCGTCGAGAGGTCAACGATGGGGGCGTAGACCTTGTAGTCATTGTCCGAGTAGTTGAAGAATGCGTTGGCGCGGAAGGTGAAGCCCGTGCCGGTGTTCGTGTAGGCCCCGGCCAGGCTGACCTTGTGCGTGTTGAACGAACCGACGCTGTATGTCGCTTCGAGGTAGTTGGCATTGACGCGCGTGACGATGTTGACAGCCCCGCCCAGCGCATCGGCGCCCAGGCTCACGGGCAGCACGCCCTTGTAGACTTCCACACGCTCGGCGATGTTGGCCGAGAAGTTGGCCAGGTTGAAGCTTGAGCCGAAGTTGTCCATCGGGATGCCGTCGAGGAAGAATTTCACCTGGTTGCCCGAGAAGCCGTTCATCGCGAACGTATAGTTACTGCCCACGCCTCCGTCTTCCCGCACACGCACACTCGTCACCGTGTTGAGCACCTTGTTCAGGGGCGAAGCTGCCGTGTAGCGGTTTTTCAGGTCGATTACGGAGATGGCGTATGCCTGTTCTTGGAGCTTGCGGGCCTTGGACTTCGCCACGACCTCGATGGCCTCCAGTTCCTGGTCGTCGAGCATGAGCGAATCGCCCTCGCTCTGTGCGGCCAGCGGGAGCGTGGTGGTCGCCAGTAGCGCCCATGTCGTCAGTCTGAAATGAATCTTCATGTTTATTATTATTATCTGTTTAGACGTACTGTTTATATGGCGCAAAAATAGACTGTGCACAGGCCGTGCACAATACCGTAAAATAGTGATTTGTCGTCCCTATGACGGCCCGTTTTGTGGGTTAACGCACTGTCGCAATACCTAAAAGTGGTGATTTTCCCTGAAGTCGCAGGCCTTTCGGAGGATTTTTCCGCTGCGTCCGGCATCGTCGCAAAGGGCACTGATGTCGCATTATTTCTTAGGAAGGAGGCCTCGGACGTCCTTCTCAGCCCTTGCAAGAAGACGTGTCAAAATAGACGTTGTGGAAACGTACGTTCTGTACGCCCGCTTGGATAAATATTGAAATACAAGGCTTTGTCATTCACGGTTCTTTCGTTTCGACACAGCTTCCTGCGTCGTCCGCATCTGGATGTTTGATGCCTGGCCAGTCTCCTCATAACCTCGTGTCCGATGCCCCTTAATGCCGTCCGACCACGGAAAGGAGGGTAAGCGAGGACGGAAAGGACTCCGTGCGCGGGCGGAAAGGAAGGCCAGGTCACCGCCCCTCCAAGGCTTGTTTTGCTCTTTTTTGCTCCGATAGGTCATTAGCACATAAGCGTCGCAAGAATTAAATGAATCTATCCGGCAATTTCTTAGACGCGGACAACGCGGATGACGCAGATTTATAAATCACAGGCTTCGGCATCATGACAGAAATAATCCGCGTTGTCCGCGTCATCTGCGTCGAAAGAATGAATGCCGCATGGTATAAACTAAATATGAACATTTACTTACGTTCAAACTCTTTGCCTCTTTTGGCTTAAATGACAAAGGAAAAAGCCTCCCCTTCGGGGGGGAGGTGGGAGGGGGCTGGGAGGGGGTTGGGAGGTTTGGAGAAATTTCAAATGTTAAAATTGAGGGGTGATGTCATACGATTTGTTCCTTTGCACCGTCTATATGGAAAATGAATCATGAAAAAGGAGATGAAAACAACGACTGACATATCCAAACTCATCGCACGTAAGATATTGGGCGACACGCTCGCGCCCGAAGAGGAAGCCGCGTTGCAAGCATGGCTGTCCGACGAGCGCAACGCCGCTACGTATGAAGAAGTCAAACGGCTGGACCTCGTTTCGGCGATGCTCCGTCTCGAACGTGAGGATTATGGTGGGCGGATGGTCGCACGCTTCCGCCGGACGCAGCAGCGCCGCATGCTTCGCCTGTTTCTGCGCCGTGCTTCCGTGTGGACCGGTGTGGCAGCAGTCGTGGCCTTGCTGTTCCTGGCTGTGCCCCGTTCTGCACGGCGTCTCGCGGGCGACAACACACAGCAGACGGCGATGACCATCGTGCCCGGAGAGGCCAAGGCGATACTCACGTTGGCCGACGGGCAGCAGATAGATGTCACGGACGGTGACCACCGGGTTGTCGACCGGCTGCTTGATTCCGTGTCCATGGCCTTGGCCGACACGGTCGCCGTGCGCTACAACACGCTGTCCATCCCGCGCGGAGGCGAGTTTCGCTACGAGTTGGCCGACGGCACGCGTGTCTGGCTCAATGCCGAGTCGGAACTCCGTTTCCCGGAGACTTTCGGGGGAGGCGAGCGCCGTGTCTATGTGAAGGGCGAAGTGTTTTTCGACGTGGCGCATGACGAGGCACATCCTTTTGTGGTCTCCACGGGGCGGGGTGATGTCCGCGTGCTCGGCACACGCTTCAATCTGACCGACTATGCCGGCACGCCGCTGGCCGCCACGCTGGTCGAGGGCCGCATCCGTTTCCACACGCCTGACGGACGCGACTACGACGTGCGCCCCTCGCAGCAGCTGACGTTTGACGAGGCCGGCGGGACGGTCGACGTGCAGACGGTGGATGTGTCCGTCTACACGGCCTGGGTCGACCATCAGTTTGTCTTCCGCAACCAGTCGCTGGAGGACATCCTGACCACGCTCTCGCGCTGGTATGACTTCCATCCTGTGTTTGCCGACGACAGCCTGCGCGGCATCCGCCTATCAGGCCGTCTCTACCGCGGCGACGACATCCGCGTCCTGCTCGACAGCTACGAACGTGCGGCGGGCATCCGCTTCGTCATCCGCGGCGAGAACATCCTTGTGACTAATTAGTTTTTATTTTAATATATAGATTATGAGAAAGAAACAATTACGCGCTCTGTTGAGCGCATGTGCCGTAGGGTTGTTCCTTGCCGGACCGGCCGAGATGATGGCACAGACGGTGACCGTCCGCATCGGGCAAGGCACGTTGGACCAGGCTTTCCAGCAAATCATGAAGACGAGTAACATCCAGTTGGTCTACAACGCCGATGTGGCTGCGCGCATCCGTTGCCGGGGTGGCGAGTTCAGCCAGACGGACATCGCCCGTGTGCTCGACACGCTGCTGGCAGGTACGCAGCTTACCTACGAAGTGAAGGACGGTATCTATACCATTGTGCGCCGCACGCGACAGTCTTCGCAGAGAGCCGAGGTGGGGACAGTGTCAGGTATTGTGGTCGACGAGAACAGAGAACCGGTCATCGGAGCATCGGTGCTGGTAAAAGGAACGACGAAGGGTGTCATCACCGACTTGGATGGCAGATTCGCCTTGCGCAACGTTTCCGGCCGGGAAGTGGTCCTCATTATCCGTTACATCGGGAAAAAGGATATTGAGACTCGCGTAAAACTGAATTCGGAGAATGAGTTCGTGATGAAGGAAGACGTCAACGTCATGTCTGAAGTCGTCGTTACCGGCTACCAGGATATATCGCGCGAGAAAGTTACCGGTTCGGTGAGTACCGTCTCTGCCGAGAAACTGGAAGACCGCTACATGCCCAGCCTGATGGACAACCTCGAAGGCCGCGTGGCCGGACTCACAACCTACGGCGACAAGACCACCATCCGTGGTACCAGCTCGCTCTATGCCTCGACCAACCCGCTTCTGGTGGTAGACGGACTGCCCATTGAAGGCTCTATTGACGACCTCAATCCCTACGACATCGAAAGCGTGACGGTGTTGAAAGATGCCGCCGCAGCCGCCATCTACGGAGCGCGGGCCTCGAACGGCATTATCGTGGTCAAGACCAAAGGGGCCAAAGAGAAAGGCAAGATAAACATCGACTTCTCGGCCAACCTCACCGTGTGGGAGAAGAAGAACATGGACTATGCCGCCAACTTCTATATGACGCCCGAGCAGCAGGTGCAAACCGAAAGAGACTTCTACGACTGGTACTATTTCGGAGGAGGAGCAACCGACCCGGCTTCGGCAGTGGAACAAGCCATCAGCACCGGAATGGGAGCCATCAGCCCCATCGACTACGCCTACTACCAATTATATAAAGGCACAATCACACAAGGCGAACTCGATGCCCGCATGGAGCAACTCAGCCGGAACAACTTTGCCAAGGAATATGCCGACCACGCCCTGCGCAACCAGGTACTTCAGCAATACAACCTGGCTGTGCGAAGCAACACGGAGAAATCCAGCTCAAATCTGGTCATCAACTACAAATACGACAACAGCGGCATCATCAATGCCTACGACAACCAGTTCAACATCACCTACAAGGGTTCTTACGACATTGCTCCGTGGCTGACAGTCCGCTTTACGGCCAACGGAATATTCAACAACAAGCAAGCCAATGCCAGCGAACTGACCACTAATCCGTTCAACGTGCCCTCTTACACCCGTCTGCTCAATGAAGACGGTTCGCACAATTACTATTCCACTACGGCACTTTACACGCTCAACGAGTATTATGAAGAAGGCGTGTCAAATCCCTCTTTCCGCCGCTTGGGCTTTAACCATCTGGAGGAACTGAACTACAACCTGCAAAGAACACGCCGACAAAACTTGCGCTATCAGGGCGAGCTGCTGTTCAAGCCCATCGAAGGGCTGACGGTGAACGCGCAATTCGTCTACGAAAGTGAGCGCAACACCCTGTCGACCTATTACGAAGAAGACAGCTACCTGATGCGCATGATGTACAACGGCTACTTGCAGCCGCAAAGCGACGGCTCGCTCACGAGCCTCATCCCCGAAAACGGCGGCATGAAGACTACCACCAACACCATAGGCAACTACTGGACGGCCCGTGCACAAGCCAACTACAGCCGCGACTTCGGCAAGCACTCCGTCAACGTGTTGGCCGGATTGGAGTTCCGGGAAACCAAACTCAGCGGCACCAACGGCCTGATGCTGGGCTACGACGAACAGCTGCAAAACGATGCCACGGCAACGATAGACTTCTCCACGCTGAGCCAGATGACGTATGCCCCCTACGTCGGCGGAGGCTACTATCCCTTGCAGCAATGTTTCTACGACGTTTACATGGCCGACGCCATGGCTCCGGTTGTGGAAGAACGCCACCGCTACGCTTCGGGATATGCCAACCTGACGTACACCTACGACAACAAGTACAACGTCTTTGCTTCCTTCCGCAAAGATTATGCCGATGTCTACGGACTTAACGCCGAGTTTCGAGGCAAACCGCTGTGGTCGGTCGGCGCAGGATGGAGCCTGCACAACGAGGCCTTTATGAAAAGCATCGAGTGGGTGAACTTCCTGAAACTGCGCGGCAGCTATGGCGTGACGGGTAACATTTACCAAGGGGCGACCAGCTACATGACAGCCGTCACCAGCGGAAACAACTCGGTGACCAAACTCCCGGTGTCGGTCATCGAAAGTCCGGGCAACCCGGAGTTGAAGTGGGAACAGACGGCAACCACGAACGTGGGGCTGGACTTCTCCTTGCTCGACAACCGCCTGCGCGGCACATTCGACTGGTATCACAAGGAGAGCAAGAACGTGTTCTCCAACCGTATGCTCGACCCGACAACGGGCTATACCTCGATGTTCATGAACACGGCCAGCGTGAAAAACGACGGCGTGGAGCTGTCGCTCTCCTACGAATGGTTCCGACCGCAGAAGCGGCGCGACTTCGGCTGGAACACGGCGTTGACGTTCTCGCACAACAAGAACACCATCACGCATGTAGAAAACCCGTCGACTACGGCCAACGCGCTCATCAATTCCCAATTTTTGGAAGGTTACCCAACCAGTGCCCTCTTCTCCTACCGCTTCGCCGGCATCAACGACGAGGGGCAGCACACATGGTATCTGCCGGACAGAACAACGACCACTTCCATCTCTAGTGCGCCCGTCGAAGCCGTGGTCTATTCCGGCCAGACCGACCCCAAGGTGGTGAGCAGCATGGAAAACACCTTCTCGTGGAACGGGCTGAGCCTGAGTGTTCTGATGGTCTACTATGGTGGGCACAAGATGAGAGCCTTGGAAGAACAGGAAACCTACCACGTGCCTTACGGCCCGGTGCCCAGCTACTTTCTCAACGCCTGGACACCCGAACACCCGACCAACACGCCGGGCATCGGCCAATGGTCGTCTACATCCGGAATCGGTTCCGAGGCGCTGTACACGGATGCTTACGTCCGCCCGGCCGACTTTCTGAAGATACGCAACATCGTGCTCAGCTACGATCTGCCGGAAATGTGGCTGGAGAAAATACGGCTGCAACGCGCGTCTGTCAGCTTCCAACTAAACAACCCCAAATGGCTGTGGGTGAAAAACAAAGTGGGCATCGACCCCGAAACCCTCTCGCTGCGCGACCCCAGCTCGTTTGTATTCGGATTAAACATCAACATCTAACATAACAAAGAACATCATGAAGAGAAACATACTATTCAGCCTATGCACCGGACTGCTTCTGCTGGCCGGATGCAGCGACTTTACAGAGATACAGCCCAAAGGCAAAAACCTCCTCAGCCGGGTAAGCGACCTGGACTTGTTGCTCAACTACGAGTATAACGAAAGCGGATACTACAGCACAGGCCCTTCTGTCGTCCTTGGCGAGATGTATCCGCAGGCATACAACGTGCCCAACATGATTGCCGAAACCACCCCGGCGCTCAACGCCGTCCTGATTACGTGGGACGAGGCTGCCGACCGCTTGGAACTGTCCAACTCCGACGGCATGTACACCTGCTTCTACAGCGCCATCGGACGCATTGCCAACCCGGTGTTGCAGCAAATCGACGATGCCGAGGGCGACCGGGCCATGGCTCAACGCATCAAGGCGGAAGCTCTGGTGCTCCGCGCCTGGTTCCACTATCTGGCCGTGAACATCTATGCCAAGGCTTACGACCCCGCCACGGCAGCGACCGACCCCGGCGTGCCCTACATGCTGGAAGGCAGTGACATAGCCGGCATGGTGCAGAAAAACACCGTGGGCGAAGTGTACGACCACATACTGGCCGACCTGAACGCAGCCCTCGAACTGGAATCGCTGCCCGACCGGGGCATCAGCCGCATGCGTCCCGGAAAGGATTTTGCCTTGGCAGCCAAAGCCCAGGTACTCATAAGCATGCACCGTTATGAAGAAGCCTCGCAAGCCGCCGCCCAATCGCTGGCCATCACCGATTATGTGGAGGACGAACGTTCTTACTTCGACACGGAGCCGAACCCGTTCATGGGGTCCTTCACGCGTAGCAAAGGCGCATGCCAGGAAGACCTCATCTGCTTCCCGCAATGGAACGCCCTGTTCGGCATCACGCCCGAGATGTACGCCCTTTTCGAACCGGGGCACGTGTGGCTCGATTATTGCTTCGACTCGTCGTTTGCTTATTCGAGCATGTACTTCGGCCTGGCGGATGTGGCCTACAGCATGTGCATGGATGCTTATTTTTCTTACATCGGACTCACAACCATCGACACGCGGATGATTGAAGCCGAATGCCTGATGCGCGAAGGCGAGTTCGACGATGCTCTGGCCCTGATGGACGAAGTGCGCGAAATGCGCATCGACCCGGCTGTGTACCAACCTTGGAAAGGCACGACGACCGACCGCGGGGAAGTGTTCCGCAAATTGCAGCAAGTGTGGCGCACGGAAAACCTCTACACCATGAAGAACTTCATCAACATGAAGCGTTGGAACACGGAGCCGGAATATCAAACCACGCTGCGCAAGACGCTGCTCGGCAAAGACTACGAGCTTACGCCCGACAGCCCGCTGTGGATATTCCCCATCCCGCTCTCGGCCTCATCCATCAACCCGAATCTGACGCCTAACTATTAAAAACAGCTTTTATGAAAAAGACGATTATTCCTCTAATGCTTTTGATTGCAGGAGTCACCTGCCCTGCGCCGGCACAAACCGGCAGTCTACTCAAACTGAGCGGACGAATCACCGACGTGAAACACGACACGCTCACGGCCTACGTCACCGACCTCGTAGCTCGTGCCAACACCTATCAGGCCGCCATTCCGCTTGCTCCCGACGGCACATTTTCCGTCAGCATTCCCGCCACGGAAGTGGCGCAACTCACAGTCATGGAAAAACTCAATCAGGAAGAAATGCGCACAACGCCCATCGCGCGCTATTTCGTATTGCCGCTCATCCCGGGAGAAGAAGCCCGCGTGGAAGGCACGCTCGACAATCTTACGTTCTCCGGCACAGCTTTCTACAAAGATTACGACTCCATTGCCAAAATGAACCAACAGACAGAGAAAGAGATGAGCGAACTGTACGCCAAACTAGCCGACCCGGCACTGCCCGCCGCCGACAAGGCTGCCTTGCAGCAGGCAGGCATGCAAGCCAGAACCGCCCGCGCCATGAGCTACATCCGCCAGCATCCCGACCGGGAAGCTGCCGTTTCCCTCGTGAGCGTTCTCAATGGCGACAGCCTCCGGACAGCCATCAACCTGTTCACCCCCGAAGTGAGGAACGGGCGTATGCGCCCCCTCTGGCAAGGCGTCGTGACCATGAACGAGAAACTGGCTGCCACCGAAGCCGCCTCGAAAACGATGAAGGAAGGCATCCCCGCCCCCGACTTCACGCTGAAGGACGTCAACGGCAACGATTTCGCCCTCTCCTCGCTGCGCGGCAAATACGTGGTGCTCGACTTCTGGGGCTCATGGTGCGGTTGGTGCATCAAAGGCTTTCCCGAAATGAAGAAGGCCTACGCCAAGCATAAGGACAAAGTGGAATTTGTCGGCGTGGCCTGCCAGGACACAGAGGCCAAATGGAAAGCCGCTGTGGCCAAACATGCACTCCCGTGGACAAATGTGTTCAACTCGCGTACGGACAATGTGGACGTGACCTATGCGCTCAAAGCCTTTCCCACCAAAGTGGTTATCAGTCCCGAAGGCATCATCGTGAAGATAGTCGTGGGCGAGTCTGCCGACTTTTACACCTATCTGGACAAACTTTTGGATTAACCGCACGGCTTCACGGTGTAAACTATTGACGTTCCAAAATGAGAATAACTGGACATAGGCACATAGAAAAGGTCTTGTGTATAATCTACCCAAAGTTTAATGAACCGATTTGAGATAAATGAGTGACGAAAGGGGGAGAGCATCCGAGTGTGATGTCTCTCCTCTTCTTGTGTTCAGGCAGTCGTGTCCTGATGTGGCCATTCGTCCGTCCCGTCAGACATTGTAGAACAGGAGCAGGAAGGCAAACGCGGCCAGCACGCATCCGATGAGCGGGCCGATGACAGGCACCCAGGCATATCCCCAGCCACTGTCGCGCTTGCCCCTGATGGGCAGCAGGGCATGGACGATGCGGGGAGGAAGGTCGCGCATGGGATTGATGGCATAACCAGTCGTGCCGCCCAGCGACATGCCGATGGCCATGATGAGCATGGTCACAGGGAATGCGCCTGACGAGCCGAGCTTGACATCTGCGACATTTCCGTCCGTGGAAAAGCACAGGATGACAAATATCAGCAGGAAGGTGCCCACAATCTCGCAGAGCAAGTTGCGCGGACGGTTCATGATGGCGGGCATGGTGCAGAATACGCCCAACTTCGTGTCTGCGTCATCGGTCGCGTCGAACTGGTCTTTGTAGAATAAGTAGACCACGAGAGCGCCCAGCATGGCGCCAAGGAATTGTGCCACGGCGTAGCCTGGCACGTCGCTCCAAGCCAGATTGCCCGTCAGGGCGTAGCCGATGCTGACTGCCGGGTTCAGGTGTGCGCCCGAATAAGGCCCGGCGATGAACACGCCGCACATCACGGCGAATCCCCAAGCCAGGGTGATGACGGCCCAGCCACCGCCTGTGCCTTTCGATTTGTTGAGTGTCGTACAAGCCACGACGCCGTCGCCCAGAAGTATCATGACGGCTGTCCCGATGAATTCAAACACGCATCGGGTGAAAAGAGAGATGTCTTCCATATCAGTCCAATTTTTGAGGGTTTAACGTCCGTAGTTGCTGAGTGTGCGCCGCAGGGCATCGCGCCATCCGGTGATGGCCGCCTGCATTTTTTCGGCTTCCATGTGCGGCTCGAATCGCTGTGCGCTCTCCGTCAGGCTGCGAAGCTCGTCCAGTCCGCTCCAGTAGCCCGTTGCGAGTCCGGCCAGGAAAGCGGCGCCGAGTGCCGTAGTCTCGGTGGTCGCCGGGCGGATGACGGGGATGCCGAGGATGTCGGCCTGGAATTGCATCATGAGATTATTGCGCGAAGCGCCGCCGTCCACCTTGATTTCCCGGAGGGTCAGGTGGGCATCGTCCGCCATGGCCTGCACGATGTCCATCGTCTGGAAGGCGATGCCTTCGAGGGCTGCGCGGGCGATGTGTGCGGCCGTCGTGCCACGGCTGATGCCCGTAATCTGTCCGCGTGCATACTGGTCCCACCACGGTGCGCCCAGGCCGGTGAGGGCCGGGACGAAGTAGACGCCTTCGGTCGTGGGCACACTGGCAGCCAGTGCTTCCACTTCAGACGATGACTTGATGACACCCAGTCCGTCGCGCAGCCATTGCACCACGGAGCCTGCGACGAAGATGCTGCCTTCGAGGGCATAGGTCACTTCGCCACCCAGCTTCCAGGCGATGGTGGTCAGCAGGTTGTTTTGGGAGAGTATGGGTGTGTGGCCGCTGTTCATCAGCATGAAGCAGCCCGTGCCGTAGGTGTTTTTCACCATGCCCGGCTCGGTGCAGAGTTGCCCGAAGAGAGCAGCCTGCTGGTCGCCGGCAATGCCCGCGATGGGTACTTTATGGGCGAAGATGGTCGTCTTGGTGTGGGCATAGATTTCGCTGGAAGAACGTACCTCAGGCATCATGCTGCGAGGTATGTCAAAGAGGGCCAGCAGTTCGTCGTCCCAGTCCAGCGTATGGATGTTGAAGAGCATGGTGCGCGAGGCGTTTGACACATCGGTCACATGCACCTCGCCGCGTGTCAGACGCCAGATGAGCCAGGTGTCGACAGTCCCGAAACGAAGTTTCCCGGCTGCGGCACGCTGGCGTGCTTCGGGCACGTTGTCCAGAATCCATTTGATTTTTGTTGCGCTGAAATAGGCATCGATGATGAGGCCCGTGCGTTGGCGGATGAAGTCTGTCTTGCCTTCCGCCTTCAGGCTGTCGCAGTATTCCGAAGTGCGCCGGTCCTGCCAGACGATGGCGTTGTAGATGGGCTCTTCGGTATCAATGTCCCACACGATGGTTGTCTCACGCTGGTTGGTGATGCCGATGCCTGCGATGTTGAGTCCGTTGACGTCGATTTTCGTGATGGCTTCGGCGATGACCGAAGCCTGGGAGGCCCAGATCTCGTTAGGATTGTGTTCCACCCAGCCCGAACGGGGAAAATACTGTGGAAATTCACGTTGCGCGACGGAGCAGATTTCTCCTTTGTGATTGAACAGGATGGCACGCGAGCTGCTGGTGCCTTGGTCGAGCGATAAGATGTATTGTTCCATAAAGAAATGATTTGAGAGATGAGACAGAAATGATTGTAAACGTGTTTGGGACGGGGAGACGGTCATTCCGTCTTTTCGTCCTTGTACCAGGAGGCATACATCTGGTAGCCGTCGGCTATCTTCTTGTTGAGTCCCTGAGCCTGTTCGGGCGACACCTCCTTGACGAACTTGGCCGGGACGCCGGCCCATAACGTGTGGGGCGGGATGACCGTGTTGCTGAGCACGAGCGCACCGGCTGCCACGATGGCCCCTTCGCCGATGACGGCATTGTCGAGCAGCGTGGAACCCATGCCGATGAGGGCGTAGTCGCCCACGTGTGCGCCGTGGATGGTCACGTTGTGTCCGACGGACACGTAGTTGCCGATTTCGATGGTGGAGCGCTGGTAGAGCGTGTGCAGGACGCTGCCGTCCTGGATGTTCACATTGTTGCCAATGCGGATGCTGTTCACGTCGCCGCGCAACACGGCGTTGAACCAGATGCTACAGTGGTCGCCGATGACTACATCTCCCACCACTGTCGCATTTTCAGAAAGATAGCAGTCTTCGCCTATCTGGGGCGTGAAGCCCCTTACGGATTTTATCAGTGCCATAAGTCTTTTTTTTAATTGATAATTGACAATTGATAATTGACAATT